>Ga0209727_1000136_pt1 | contig 90089 bp, 115 predicted proteins | sample RifGroC1_FD_183995 | JGI IMG/M metagenome (GOLD analysis project Ga0209727, IMG submission 183995) | Groundwater microbial communities from Rifle, Colorado, USA - Groundwater C1 (SPAdes) (version 2) | ecosystem: Environmental > Aquatic > Deep subsurface > Groundwater | place: Rifle, Colorado... | reverse complement strand
TTCTGGACATCTCCCGGGAGTTGTCCAGAACTTTCCAACATCGTCATGCCTTTTGCAAATGTTTCATTCACTTTATCGCCTTCAAAGGTCAGTGAATCCAGAATGTTCAATATTTTGCCCTTGTTCTGAGATAAGGAAATTGCGTTGGGATGGTCTTCCTTGAAACGCTCCTGAGCTTTCATCATTGATTTCCTTGGGTTCGGCTGGGCTCCGATTTCGTCAATCTTTTCAAACAACTCTTCACGCATCTCTTCCAAGCCTTTCTTGAATTCCTTGCGAACATCTGAAAGAACAACTCCCACAGCCTTTACAATATCAACAACCTCATTCTTTCCCAGGTCGTCGTTTTGGGCTTTCTCTATTTTCTTGTCCTTAACTTCTTTCTTTTTGGGCTTTTCGTCCTCATCCTCTTCTTCCTCAGTTTCGTCAGGTTCTTCGGACTTTTCAATTTCTTTTTCATCCTCTTCTTCTTCGTTCTCAACCTTTTTCTTGTTCTCGCCTTTCTTCAGGCTGGCGTCACACTTCTCGATTTTCTTTTTGGGCTTTTCTTCGTCCTCATCTTCAATTTCTTCTTCTTTCTCGCCTTTCTCAATTTCCTCATCCTCATCTCTGGTGAGGCCAAGGATTTCGTATGCCTTTTGAATAACGTCTTCAGTTAATTCAATGGTTTCTTCTTCTTTTTCTTTGGTTTTCATATCCGTTTTATTGTTTTGATTAATTATTTCTGAATAAATTTCTTGCGCCTTTTCAAATGTTATAGCTGAAAAATCATTAAATATTTTTTCAAACAATTCGGCTTTTGTAAATTGGTGTTTTGAGTCCTCAGGGTGTGTTAATATTTTTGGTGCTCCCTCCAAGGATTCTTTTTTAAGTGCTTTTCCAGTATCTGCTGTATCAAGAGCTTTGTATGTTATGTTTCCTGTAGAATCTAATAATATTCTGCTACCATCTTTCCTTGTAACATCCGCTATTATTGTGACTGTGCCTCCGTTGGCTGACTCACCCTTTTCTACTTCATCAAATTCTAATGGTATAAAATCAATTTCTCCCTTCATTATTTCTGCAAAAGTTTTTTGATTTTTTGGAAGGTGGGTTATTGCTATACCAGTTATATTGGCCTTGCGGATGATCTTTTCATTTAAAGGGTCTCTCTCCGTGACTTTTCCCTCTACACTAAATCCCAATCTTCTCGTTTTTGAATTTTTCTCTAATAATTCTCCTAACTCAAAAACTTCTCTTGCCATGGGCGAATCATATAATTTTGTTTCCACGTACAGCCCTTTACTTGTAATCTCAGCCTTTGTAGGTTCACCAATTATTGCTTTTGGTCGCTCTTTAGTGGAATGATGCCAGTTTAAAAATCCCGATTTCTTTAAATATGTCAGATCAAAGCCTTTCGGGTCTAAAAACTCTCCGTCCGTGTCTTCGTCAAAGGTAGAGGCCACGCCCTTAAAGCCCATATTCTCCTTGCCATTTTCTCCTTTTGCCTTCTCTATTTCAATAGGAAACCAAAAGTTAAATTTATTTTTATCTCTCATATTACATTGAATAAGTATCTATTCTAACATTATATTTCTTTTCATATTTTTCAATTATATTATCCACCCCATTGTACCAATCTTCCATTGCTTGTCTCTTTTTATCAAATCCCTCGCCAACATACTCCTCAGGATGTCTAAATTTTCTTGAACTCCAAAGTTCTACATGATACTCTTGTCCCACTTTATCAAAAACCAATCCTTCAAACTGAACTCCTTCTGGAGGACTCCCCAATGTTTTTAATTCTTTATTAAAATCATCCTTAAATTTTTCAAAAACAATATTTTCCTTCTTATTTTTATGCGCTAAATATACATCTGAAGCGATGACCTTATCGGGAAGGTCTTTTTCTTTAATAATGGTTTCTTTATTACTGCCTGGTTCTACAAATACGTATCCACCATCCTTTTGGTTTCCATCATAACGAACATAATTATCTCCAATATAAAACCATTTTTTATACAAATCTGATTTGGTTATTCCTTTTAATTTTTCTTCTTTTGTCTCAACAATTTTTATTGATTTCTCTCTCACCTTCTCCAAATTCCCATGTACCTCTGAAAACTTTTTGCCTTCTTTGGTCTTGATCCAATAACTGGTTAGCTTGGGATCCTTCGCTGCATAAGAAACGCCCATGATCTCTCCTTCTTTCCCGTCTTTTGTTTTGATTTGGGATCCTTCTTTGAATTGATCTCTTGTTGGTTCTGTTTTGTTTTCTGATTCTTTAACAGATTTCTTTTCTTTATTGACTTTGTTAATCACCTCTGGAGGAATGATCATCTTCTCTTTGTTCTTATAAATTTGAACGGCAGCCCCAAAGCTCGTTGTCTTTTCCCCATTATCTGTTGCTGTCTGAATCGCTCTTGCCCAAAGTCCCTCGTCAGTGATAAACTTCGGTCTCTTCTTCAATAATTCTTCCTGAGTAAATTGCGTCACATTTACAATCTTATCGGCTTGCTCCTTAGTCATTGTTTTTGCTGGTTTCGCAACCTTCTCTTCACTTTTCTCTGGTTTACCAGTACCAAGTACACGTTCCTTAAATTTTTTGATCTCGCCCACGTCTTTTTTTCTCGTGAGAGCCAAATATTCCAATTTTTGCAATTTATCTAATTGCCACCAGAACTCTTTATCAACTTTGCCTTGCGCTTCTTTCCCAGTTCCCTCAGGAGTCTTTACAATCTGTTGTGCATCCTTGATCTTATCAAACATTTCCTCTCCTTTAATCTCATCCACAACTCTCTTTGTATGTTTCTTTAAATCAAGTTTTTGTTGTTGGCTCTTCAATTTATTTAATATCTCTTCCAGCTTTAAATTTTCTTGCTTAGTTCTATTGTAAACATCTGTATAAAATTTATCAGCTTTTTCATTTTTTTTATTCAAAAGCATATTATTGATCTCAATCTTCTTCTCCAGTTTTGCCATAGCGTCCCCAATATTTCCAATCGGTTTCTCCTTCTTTTCATCCTTTTTTATACGAATCCAAACCACTTGTTTTTTGCCATCAATATTTACTATTGTCTTCTTTTGAAGTTTGCTAAAATCCCATTTAGCTTTTTGTATGTCATTGTATTCTTCCTCGATTATTGATTTTTGGAGATCAGTGATGAGGATGTGAGACTTTAGAAGATCTGGAAGAAGATGTGCTTTAATGATGTCTCCATCTCCTTCTTCTTTTGCCTCAGATTCCATTCTCTCCAAACGACTATAATAATCCGGCATCTCTTTAAGATGATCCTTTGCTATATTGATATACAAAAGTTTGGCTGCGGGAAGTTTACCAGTCTCTTCAAAATAATCTCTGATAAACTCATATGTTGGCAAATGCTCGCTTTCAACCTTTGTTCCTATTTGTAATTCTTTATTTTCCTTCATAACAATTTCTTATTATATGTTAATTATAGCTGAATTATGATCTCCTCAATTTGTTCTTCTTCAAAACCCATATCTGAAAAGGCTTTCTTGATATCCTCTTTTGTTACTTCTTTTCCTTTGTTCTCCTCCAAATATTTCTTAGCTTTCGCCTCTTTGGTTGGCTCTCCCATTTCTAACCAATCCGGAACTGGGAAAAGATCAACATCATCGTTCGTTTCATCATCATTATCGCTATATTCGCTTGTTGTATCCAGCTCAGAATCTTTTTGTTTATTCTGTCTGATAATGCTCTCCAAAGAAGGAATGTTTTCTTCTGCATTTGATGCGTCTTTCATGTTATTTATTTTTGTGTAATTTTCCTAAAGATATTTTCAATCCAGTATTCTTCCTATATGTTGGATCCGCCCATACTATTTTCATAGCATCACTTTTCTTCTTCTTTGTTTCTTCAGACATTTTTCTTCCTGTAAATGCCATACTTAAATTTTTGCAATGTTTTTTTGATTTTTTCTTTCCTTTTGCCTTATCGCTCATTAACTTTTTTGAAACAGTTGTATGTTTTCTACCTTTTTGCTTTTCACTCATTTTCGTCTTATATTCCAAATTCTCCCACAATATTTTTAAAGATTTTGATACTTTTCTTTTTTGTTCTTCTGTCCATTTTCTTCCCCCATTTTTAGACAACATTTTACATAACTTTATCTTAGATTTTTCATATTGAGAAGCTGTAACTTTATATCTTTTTTCATTCTTCGTTATAATACACATACACCACCAAGCCTGCATTAATTTAATATTGTCAGGATACATTTTAACCAACCATTCATGCACATAATAGTGCTCTTTTGCTGTTAATCGCACCAAATTATACTTTTTATTTGTCCCGCCCATACATCTTGGAATAATGTGGTGCTTTTCCGCATATCTATTTATTCTGGGACGTTGTTTAGCCTTTTTAATTAGAGCCCAATATTTTCTTTTACAGTTTTTCATGCTTATTCTCCTTTATTATATCCTCTAATGTTATTGCTTTTTGAATTAAATCAGGCGCAACACCAAGTTTTACAAGCCAATTTTGAAATATTTGCGGGTGTATATAACTGGATCGCGCCATAGCTGCGGAATTATTTAATTTTTGCGCCACAATCTCGCACACATTCGTCATCTTATCAGCAATCAATTTTTTGATTTCATTCTTATTCTTTGGTAAGGGAGGAGGTGGTGTTTTATCTCCGAACAAAACATCTTTCGCCAATGAACAGGCCACGTATGTTCTCATATCTTTCAACTTAAATCCTTTGAATCCCAGCGTATTTCTATATACATCCACAATCTTATTCTTTGTAACATCAAACAAAAATTCCTTTCCTTTCCTTTGTTCTTTCAACTTCTGAAGATACTCAGCTAACTCTTTGTTTTTAATGCTCGCATTGTTCTTATGATATGCTTTCCCAATAAAATTAAATGTTATCTCATCACCTTTTATTTCAATATTATCTGGTGAGAGTGTACTAATACCACGATTTCCTGACTTCTTGAATAATGCTTTGTCTCCCGGTCTTAATCCTGTATTTGATATAATTGCAATGATCGCTGCGCTTTGAGAGATTGATTTGTCTTTGTCTGAAAGTAACTTGATCGCTTTCTCCTTAACTGATTTTATTTGAAGTGGTTTTATTTTTAATACTCTATCCCATTTCTCTTTTGCATTTCTTTCAAGAAACACCTTAGCATAAGAATTCATTTGTTTCTTGCTCTTTGGGTCTTCCCATTGCATAACCCAATGATTTAATGGGTCTGTTTGATTCACAATAACTTTCTCTTGTGGTATTCCTACTGGTAAACGATCTAATTGATATTTCTTGTGAAGTTCGTCATAGAATTTTGGTTTCCTCACTGGTTTCTTGGTCTCTTTTTCTCCCTCAACTTTCTTCCCAGCTGTTTCTTTTGGTTCCTGACTTTTCCCGTCTTTGCGATTCTTGATTTCTGTCTCGGCTATTTTTCTTAATTCCTCTTTGTCTTTATGCTTCTCCATAAAGTTAACCAGGTCTTCGGTTTTCGTTTCTTTCGCATGGTCTTCGGGATTCTTTTTTGGTGTTTCCGTTCCTTCTTTTACTTTGACTTCCTTCTTTTGTCCCTCAACCTCTTGTTTCTTTTCCTTCTTTTGTGGTTCTGGTTGATTTGGGAGAACCCATTTAGTTGTTCTTTTGCCTGTTTTGTCTACAATGGTCTTTTTGACTAATTTGCCTGTATTGAGTTTGCCTCCTCTTTGCATTCCTTTCTCAAACTCTTCTCCCTCGCTATCTGCAAAGATATCAACAATCTCCATTAGTTTATTTTCCAATAATGAAACTCTTTCTGGAATAATCTCTTCCAAGTTCTTCTTCAAATTCTTCAATAAATCATAATCCATCCAAATATTTGTCCAGACATAATTACTGTGTTCAGCATTGTCTAATATTGGTTCTGAAGGAATATACTCGCACTCATAATAGTAAATCTTGACCTCTTCATCCTCATAAATATAAACCAACTCTGCATTTGTAACCTCTAAGTTGGTTTCTTCAAATACTTCTCTGATGACTGCGTCTTCTGGTTTCTCCCCAATATCTACATGACCGCCGGGAAGACACCATTGTTTTGGGGCAAAATCATTAAACAATGTTCGCCTCAATATTAATAGTTGATCTTTCTCATTGAATAAGAGACCGTCAACGTATTGTTTCTTGTTTTTAACTATCTTTGCTTCCTTTTCGATGTTTTCTCCTCCGTTGGGATTGATGGTGTCTTCAATGGATTTCTCTATTGTATTATCTGAATCTTCAATTACTTTATTGTTTTCATCAACTATTTGTAAAGACAAATATTTATGTTCTCTCTTCAAACCACTTCCTAAATTAACATATTGATATGCTCCTGTTTTTACTAATCCCACTTCTTCCTCAATTTTCTTTTCTATCATCCAAGAAGGAACTATTATATTATCTTTTTCCTCTCCTATTTTCACTTGTGTTTTAGGAATCCAAATCATTCGTTTTAATTCCCGTTCTGTATGATAATCTTCGATATACATTGATATTCCATACGCTTTCTCTGTCTCTTTATCAAATTTAACAGACATTTTACCATATTTATCTCTTAAATCTTTTAATTTATCCCTCAACATATCTCCCTTTATTCCCACTTTACCATCTTTTTCTGAAAGAGTTGAATTAGGAACATAAAAATTAATATTCCTAATTCCCATCCCATCATTAATTTTTGTTGAAATTAATGACGCCTTGCCAGAATCGCTTTGTTTAATTATTTTGAAAGAATCAGAATATACTGGTTTTTTATCCTTTTCTTCTTCAAATTTTTTATTATAACTTTCCTCACCAGATATCGTTAATTTGCCTTCTTTATTTACCCATTTCTTTTGAATCCAAAATTGAATATCATTTCTTTCTAATAAATATGCTCTTTCTGTCTCTCTTATTATCCTTTCAACTTTAGGAACATTATATTTAGTTATCTTTTTAACTTTTTGATTTTCTATTTTCTCCTCATTATTTTGCTGAAAAATATTTTCTCCCTCTAATCCTTTCAAATTAGCAAACTTCTTTAATAATTCTTTTCTCCCAACTGTATCAAAATCAATAATAATTTTTTCACCATCATCTTCAACAATTGTTCCTTGTCCAAATCTTAAATGTTCTACTCTTTTTATCCTCTCATCAACAACCTTCTCCTCTTTCTTTATCTCCCCACTATATTTCTTCTGCATTTTTTGCTTGAACTCTTCAATCTTTTCCTTGTTCTTGATTCTCGTTATGGCTAAGAATGAATTTTTTTCTTCTTTGTTCATTTGCCACCAGAGATCTTTAGTGGAGAGTTCCTTGTTTTCCTCAACCTCGTCTGAGCCGACTTCTCTCAGCTGAGTAAAGGTCTTTGTTTTACCGTGTACCTCTACAAGTTCTTTATGTTTAGCTTTCTCGAAGTGGAGGAGACTGTCGAGTGCGAGGTCTGCTTGTTGAGATGCTGTAAGAGGCATACCAAGAAGGCTATATGCTTTTAAGATGTCTGTTTTCATAATATTTCTTTGTCTCCGACCATTATACGAATTTTATTCTTTGAAAATCTTTGAGAAACTGGCGCTGTGAAATCTTTTGTTTTCTCATCCCATTTTAATCCCTTAGGGACTCCAAAAATCGTACACCTGCAAAATGGATGCATCGGTCCTACAACTGGAAGCCACGATTTAGTCTTTCGCCCAATATTATCACCGTTCGCAATTAATTCACTTACTTTAAATACAATGGGTTTACTGTTAAGGCCATTAGTCATATATGCAGAAATACAATGATCGCATGCCCCCTCTAATACCTGCTTATATACCAATGCTTCATCCCCATATTTCTCTAATATAGACATTGCACGACCTTCGTCGTATGCCTGATGAAGAACAAAATCAGCTATCCGCCCAAAGTCTCTGGCCCAGTCACCAGTTTTATGCCCGAGAGAACGAGCAAACTCACCAACTGTTACTCTATTTTTAATTGATTCGACAGCTTCCTTTTTTATTATACCACGATATTTGGCAGCTTGTTTTTTATCTATTGCAATTGCGGAGTTTGCTACATCTCCTTTGATCCTATTTCCGAGACCTGAAATATCAGTATATGCCCTGGTTTTCACGTTTTGCAATGCTTCTTTTTCTGGAGAAGTCAATGGCAAATAATTGCCGGATTGTAAGAACTTCTTGAAATCAGTGTATTTCATCTCCTTGGCTTTTGCATGACCGAGTGCTTCGCTAAGGATGCCAAAGCGATATGAGGTCTCCAATGATCCTATTTCCGGAATTGATTTTAAATCTATACCATTCTTTTCAAGAATTAATTCATCATAGGGGGTGAGATAATCCTTCCCGCATACTTTCGCTGCAAATGAAATATGCTGGACTTCGATTATAGAAGCTAATTCTTGCAATTGCATGGGTGAGAGGAACATTGATTATCTTTGTTTAAAAGCCTTCAATTTTGCTTTATATTTTCTATCAAATTCTCTCGAACCAAATGTTTTCTTCTCCCCACCTTTCTTCTTAACAAAATTAAAAGCGAACCTATGTGCATCTTCTCGAGATTTTTGAGATGGTTTTACATCTCCCTCTAAATATTCCTTATATTTATTTTTATATTCCTTAGAATTAACTATTATCTGCAACTCTTCATCCTCCCTATTCTCTTTTTTCACCCTCTTCGATTCATCATTGAATTCAATGTCTTTCTTTGGCTTATCTTCATATGCAAAATCAACGCCCATTTCTTTTTCCTTGTCTGTAAGTTCCTCGCCATCGTATTCGCCTCTTTTACTGGACTCCTTTTTCTCTCCATACTTCCCAACCATTCTATTCTTGAACTCCTCAATTTTTGCATTATCTTTGGAACGGGATGCTGTGAGATATTCGTTCTTTTCCTTCTTATCCATGCTCCACCACACCTTGTCTATGCTTGAAACCTTCTTTCCCTCTTTCTCTTCGTCGCCTCGCTTGATCCACTTTCCATGTTTACGTCCTGACTTATCAACCTCTATGACCTTAATTAATTTTCCGGTATCTAACTTGGCCTTCTCCAGATCTTCTCGGTCAAAATTCCCGCTGAGGATCCCCTTTCTGATATCCCCCAAGTATTTTGTTATACCTTCATCTGTATACACTTCGAGTCCTTGCTCTTTGACCGCTTTCTCGAGAACTTCTGAAGAAAGTGTTAATACTCCTGATCCTTTGATGTTGGAGAGGATGTTGGTTCTAATGTCTTCTTGGTGTTGTTGAATTGTTTTCATATTTGTTATTTATTTGGTGTGTTTCTTGATTTTTATTATGTATTTAGATTTCTTGGGTGGTTCGGGTGCTTTCTTTGCATATTTCCCATGCTCGTCTTTTAATTTATTATCTGGTTGTTTGATTATTTCGCCACTTGCAACCTTTTTGCGCTGTTCTTCCCAATATTTATTAATTCCCTTGCTTATATTCATTTTCGTTTCTTGACTTCTTTTCTTTCCTTTTTGGCTTTTGCTTATTTTCTTTCTGGTTTTATCAGATATCACTGTACCTTTCTTTGCTTCGCTCATGTTTTTCCGCATTTCAGGAGTCCAAACTCTATTTTTATTTGATTCAGCTGTGGCATCCCTTGTCTTCTGAGAAATTTCCTTTCCTTTTTGTCCCTCACTCATATTCTTTCTCGCTTCCTCTGTGGGATGTTTGCCTGTTCTCTTATCAACTTGATTTTGTCTCCAATCTGGGTCTTCCCATAATTTCTTCGATGACTCGCTCAATAATTTCCTATCTTCCTCTGTAAAAACTCTGTTTTTAATCCCCTCTACAGCTGATTTTCTAAGTTTAGAATTGGGGTCATTCATTTGATCAGTCATTATTTTTGACCAAGCTGCCTTCGCTGCCGCATAATCTTCAGCAGATACCTTGTATCTTTGTTGATTTCCTGCCTCTTGAATACACATAGACCACCAAACGTATTGAATCTTTTGGTGGCTTGAATATATCATAGCGAGAAACTTGTGCGCCTCATAATGCTCTTTTGCTGTAAGGGCAACTTTGTTTTCCTTACTTTCATCACCACCCAAACAGCGAGGAATTGGATGATGGATTTCAGTATATCCTTCTGGCTTTGCTCTATTTCTTGCCTTCTTTATTAAGACATCATACGCTTTTTGGTATATCTCTATTTTTGTCATATTACAATTTATTAAAATAATCAGTGAACGCTTTCGTAAAGGGGTTCTCTTCCTCATCTCCTTGGCCTTCAGGATTTACATCTTCATTCCCTTCCTGGACTCCTTGTTGAGACATCATTTCATTTTGCTTCTCCATTTGCAGAGTCTGGGTGAAAATACCGTCAAGAATTATATCTCCCCCCTCAATCGGTTTGTCTCCTCGCTTCTTCCTTATCTCATTTACAGTATTACAGGTCTTAACTGCAAGCGAATCTAATTCCAATTCTTCTTTCGGCGTGGCGGAATCAATTCCGCAGAAAGCCAGTTCGTACTTCGGGTTGAGAGGCGTAATCAAATATTTGTTCAAACGCTTCTGATGAAAGCGGAGCAAGGGACTCAAGCCTTTATCCTTAGAATGCTTAATACGAGCCTCGTTACTCCCCTCGAATAACGCTCTCCCTGCTGAATTACCAGATAAAGGAAAGTTAACCTCAGCGGGATCGATTAAGAAGACAGCGCAGGAGATCTTTATAAGGAACTCAAGCCATTTCCCCCACTCCATGTCGCGTGAATTTTTCTGAAGATCCACGAAATCCACGTCCCCGTCCATTATCGGAGTCCGGTGGGCTCCCCCAATTCCTCTCATGGTAGCCATCCATTCTTGCCTGAACTCCTGTAACTTAGAAGGATTTAAAGACGCATTTTTTACTTTCAAAATGCCTTTTGGTGCTGATCCTTGCTTAAAAAACCTACGATTATATTCCTCTCCCCACAAAAGACCTGTAATTGTAGAAACTAATTCCTCAAGTTCACTTGTTCCGTAGCCTAAAAGATAAAGGTTCGTGTCGGGATTTCTAATTCCGAAACAGATCTCCCAGGGAAGGAACTCGGCCACCACCATTTGATTATATATTTGCACATGTGACGGATAATATCCTTTTACTTCTTTCTCTTTTGAATTATTAAATGGATTGCTGTAAAAGCTGCGAAAAGTGTTTTGACCTTCTTGAGGAGTCTTGTAGAATTTTTGTTCTTCCTTTGCGTCTTCATAGCTCTGCGCTATTCTGATAGAAGCCCCATCTATAGCAAAAAACTCTACCGGCAAACCTCTCCTGTCCCGCACCACTTCAAAACAACTCTGATCATAAACAAGACTATCTCTCGTTATTTTTCTGATAAATGCATCAAAATCATCGCCATCCCATTTGTTATTTCTTCCACAATTTTCAAGAAAATTCATTATCCCGTCAATTTCTTTCCTCTCCAAAGTTGTTAGTTCTTTTTGTTCCTCTCCAGCAAAATTGGCCCTCTTCTGAATTTTATACCCCAACGAATATTTATCTCTTTGTGGTTCCGCAAAGGAAGCAACTTGGTTTATTCTTGTTTTTATTACAGCATTAATTATGGACGTCCGCCCCATATTTCTAAGCAGAGCATACGACATCGCAGTCGGCTTATCTTTAAATCCCATCGACTGCTGAAAACTCTGCGGGTCAAAGAGAAATGACTTCTTCTGACTCTCCACTTTCTGAAGAATCCCTTCAAATTCATCCCTCGCTTTCAATATATCATTCGGGTCATTACCACTAAGAGCCTTTGTGATCGCTTGTTGTTTCTTGATCTCTAAAATTTGAATGGCTCTATCAATGCTTTTGGTTTTTTCTTGGAATCCCATATTATATCAGTATAATCTGTTTGTTTTTATTATAACTGATTTCATTGAATAAATATGAAGTGAGTTGTCTTACAATTGTTCTTGATTGTTTACAGATATTAATTTATTGGTAGAACCAATATTAATAAATATGTGGAATAAATTTCTGTCTTCTTTTTCCAAACCCCAATTGCATTTTTTTATATTTTTGGAACTCACAAAGGGAGTGCTCAATTTCTCTTAGAGATAATTTACCGTATTTGTTGTTGAGATATGGGAAGTCGCTGAAACCGAATATCTGGAAATAATACTTTTGTTTGTTTTTTAACTCATAAATGACTTTTTCACATTCTTTGTAAGAAGATGCCCGAGAAGGAAATATCCAAGCGACCCCAGTTGCTGCTCCTGGTCCAGTATTTACATAATCATTCTGATCAAATTTCATTATTGGCGGATCAAAATAATCTAAATCGCAATACAATTCATACGCCACAAAATTACTAACTCCCTTTATTACTGAGAAATGTTTGATAATCTCTTCAGGTTCTTTTGCTGTTAGAATTGTACGATAAAATGCTTTCATTTCTTTATGGACAAAAGGGATCACATGTCTTGAATAGGCAGTGTATTTTCTCATTCCTTGGAACGCCATCGAATTGACTAAATAAGCATCCGTAAATGGATTTCCTCCTCTATCTACAATCCTCTTAAGACCTTTCTCGAACTCTATTGGGTTAAATGTATCATAATGCTGTAGGCCAATCTCCTCAAATGTCTCAATCTTATTAAACAACTTGAAAGATATTAGTGTAAAAAGTTTGTTGAATTTGGTGTCTTCTGTATTAATAATATTGTTCTTGACCCATTGCGACACTCTATCTAATTCTCTATAAGCATTTGTAAATTTAAAATCCCTCAACAATGGATCTTTTGTCCAGGGTGGCTTCTGTTTCAATATAAATCTACGATGATATATGCTATGCCTTTCGTAGATCCAATACCAAAATAACCTTAAATTTTCCTCAACAACATCTATTTTCTGATCTGGTAATAAATGTTCATTTGCGTCACTTACTGCTGGTGATCTCATATTCTTTCAAATTATTTTTTACAAATTGATAAACTTCCAATCCTCCTTCTACATATTGATAACAAAACTTCAAACCATTATATTCATACAATGTTTCTCCGCTATCACTTTTTAATTCTTTCGCCATCAAATAAAGTTCTTGTTTTGTGAATTTAAAATCTTCATCAGAAGTCGTCAATATTATTTCCTCTGGTTTTGCTTCTAACAATTCGCAAACTATTTTAACATCCTCCCCATAAATTTCCTTATCTTCTTTATTCTCAAGAAAATCTTTTATTGTTCCTGTCTCACCATACTTTACAAATATGGTTGGCATTAAAATTTGTTTCATATTTTTATCCTTTCTATAAATTTTGTTTTTGCAAAATCCGGTTCAAACTTCCATGGCTTATTCACTTTCTTCCATATTAAATCAGGATATATTTTCTTCGCCATAATCATCGTATGGAGACTCCCTTTAATTCTTTCAACATCTTGAAAACCACCTTCTCTATTAGCAATTCCATCATATTCTATTCCTGTTAATCCATATGTTATGGTCTTATAACCACTTTTAATCAAATGAACAAAAGTCATAAAATCTTCAAATAAACTAAAATGTTCTACATCTCTCTGACATAACAAATCCGTTCTCACTATATAACAACATTGTAATCTTTTGTTTATTCCTATCCATGGTTTTTCAGGATCATAGTCTCGCATTTCATTCCCATACTGAAGGGTGACTCCCCCAACATATTCTCCAAGTTCTTTAAACATCTCCAAAGACTTGTCAATCATTGGATCAAATATCTCTTTACAACGATACTCTTTGGATCTCTTTGGAGCATTATGGCCCAATCCCCGATTCGCTGGGTCTCTCCAACCTATTATGTCATCATCAGCCTTAAATATATAGTCGTATTTGTTTTCTTGAGCATATTTCTGAATCATCAACTTGCAATATCCCATTCCCTTATTATTCTCTTTTATATTAACAAAAGTCTGATGTCTAATCTCCATATTCTGAGGGATATTGTTAACATAATTTTGTAAATCTTGTGGTTCTACAAAGATTGCGTAGTCATATTTTGTGTATTGAAGCCACGCTAATGTTTTTCGCTGAATTTGATTATCTCTCCAACGATTCTTACTTGGGACTGCAATTAAAATCTTCATGATAATAATTTCTCATCCATTTCTTCTCCAAAAGTAACTTTGGTAATCATATGTGGATAAAATCCCCCAAAGAAACTACAATTCTCACAACCTTTAAGATTTTTTCTCATATTATTTTGTAAAAACAATCTATACTCATTAGCGATGTCACTGTTCCAACATTCAATTAAAGTATTTTTTCTTAAATCACCAAAATTAACTTCTCCTGTAGCATGTTGGCAACAAAGTGTTAACATACCTGTATAAGCTATTGTAGCTTTCCTGAAAGGTAACACACAATACTTATTTTGATTTGGTTCCCCCAAACCAGTCACTTTTCCCAATAATGCTCCGGCATTGTTTGCAAGACAATCATTATATTTTTTATCTTTGTGATCATAATTAAACAAACTTCTGTTGTCTCTTTCAAGCATATGGCTTTTATCAATAACATCAATTGTTTTTGATTTTTTAGAGCTATACATTCCTTTTCCTCCAAAATTCAAATCTTTAAAATCATTTTCTTTCAAATCAAAGCAATATTCAACCATTTTTAACATACGATCTTTATTGGGATCATAACAATCTATAACCAATTGATTCAGCCCTGCATTGAACAATTTTTTAATATCTTGTTTATTCTTAATATAATCCCCATTGGTTGCTATTAACAAAGAACTTTTGGGAACAAATTTTTTGAATAATTTAATGATATTTTCTATTCTTTTGTCTCTCATCGGTTCATCAAAACCTTGCAACTCTACCAAGCCATTATAATTAATACTCCCTAATTCTTTACAAACTCTTACAAGTATATCCATTTCAAGCAATACATCCGGTCGCTCATAGTGACCACAAAAACAAAATTTACACTTCCTATTACATCTTGAACCAGTCTCAATAGAAAGAGTATTAAATAGTCTTACATTCTCTGTTCGAACATCAACTAATTTTTTCATAATTTAATTCCTTACAAATATCATCAAATAAATAATCTTCGTCAAAATATATTTTTCCTTGCGCTTTAAATTCCTCATTCTTCTTTTTAAAAATATTATTCATAATATCCCATGCCTCATCCATAGATATATTTTGATCCTCAACTATTTTCTTTTGAAGACTATAAAATGCAACCATTCCTGTTTTACCATGTTTTTCACAAATCCATAATCTGGGAGACATACTTCCTCCTTCTCCCATCATATTACAAGTACACCAATTTTCCATCATTTAATCCTTTCATAAATTTCTTCTGGATAACATTTTTCTAAATTATTCTTTTCATAAAATTGAAACGCTCGTTGACTTTTATAGACCTCGCCAAAAATTCTTATCTTCTCGGCTTGAAATGGGGTTACATCAGTACTTGATACAAGTCTATAGTTGTTCTTTTGCTCTTCAAAGTATCTCAACCCTCTCTGTGTCTTATAAGAATGTGGAAAGTCTCTGTAGAAATAGTCAGCTAAATTATAGCAAATCTTGTGAATTATCAAATGGAATGGGTGCCCCGCTCCAAAAGGAACAAATATTGTGAATCCTTTGTTTTTGCATTTAGTGATTTTATCTATCAATTGATACTTCAAATGTTTGTACTCCCCATAATCGTATTTTTTAATATATAATTTCAAAACTTCTCGCCAATTAAATATTTTATGTTTCTTCCAATAATCTGAATATGTCCCATCAACTGTATCTTTACAATTGTCAATCACAACATCATTAAATATATCCTGTAATTGTTTGTCCTCACTAATTCTTTTTTGATCGTCTTCAACTGTAAGAATGACTATTTTATTGGTAGAATCAAACAAGTGATAACAACTCAATAATGCGTCGTCAGAATGCGGTTGTACGATCAATATTTTCATAATTCTCCTGTTTGTTGAAATTTCTTTTGTAATGGCTTCCGTATATCACTCCACCCGTTCAACTCGCCCAAATAATTATTATTCATATAGTTCTTTCTGAATTCCCAAAACATATCAAACGGTATATTCTTCAGTTTCTCTTCTGCTCGCCTTAATTCTCCAAGTTGCCGGTCAATATAATATCCTACATACCTATCCCCCCAAAACAACTTTTTATATGGACACAGCGTGCTTCCTATATCCCAAATGGAGAATTCACTTCCCATTTCTTGATTCACTTCTCGCACTAACTTCTTTAACTTTGAATCTAATAATTCATAATCTGCTGGAGAAAGAACTTTAATTGGTTTTTGGTGATGCATTGTTATATATTCGTTCATATTAAGAGCATATAACATCCCGTTGCGAATTGACTCTGCTTCTTTGAAATTAATTGTTTCTCCCGCAACGTTCAATCCCAATAAGTGTGTTGCCTTCCCTAAATACAAATCAATGGAATATCTCCCGTAATAATAAAATTGCCCGCAAAATTTCATCAGATTCAAATAACTCTTATTAGCGTCTTCAACAATATACTTCCCAAGTGTTTCTTCTTGTCCTTCTCGCATCAACCCTCTGTATGATTCTATTATTTTTCCTGGAAGATCATAACTCTTTACTCTCCTACGATCGCTTGTAAATTCCAAATTAACTTTTTCTTGCTTCCAGTATCTTTCAAATTTGGTCATATTTATGTTATTCCATTCTGGAAATTCATAAAGAATTGACCAAGCTGAAAAGACATTGTGAGTCATTGAATACAAAAACGAATACCAGAGCATTTGTTCTCTGGATAAACCAATCAATCCTACTAAATTCTTTATTGCTATTTCCTCAACATTTATATCATTGCTCTCAACATACTCTTTAAAGTATTGTTTACAACCTTCCCACCTGTTTTCTGATAATCTATAGTCTTTCATTCTGAAGAAAATAAGAAGTCCCACTTTTCAATGGGACTTCGTAACAACTATTCACTCACAACCGGACTATTTCCAGTTCTTTACAGCAACACCTTCTTTGATTGCAGCCATTGCGACTGCTTCAGATACGGTTGTGGCCATTTTGTTCCCTGCCTTATCAACGCCCTGAACCATATACGAACCACGACTGGTCTTAATGATTTTGGGTTTTCCAACAAAAGGAACATTCTTCTGTTTGGTCTTCATGCAGTACGCAACTAATTTTGTTGTAGCCATTCTTTTAATCTCCATTTTAAGTTAAACAAACTATTTTTACTTACAGTACTATTGGTAATAACTGTGTTCCTTAATTTACTTTTATTGGTTAATACTTCGCCCACTTCTTACACTAAATAAATGTATTTATAATAACTTTGGAAATAAGATTTCAGACTGAAAGTAAAATCGTTTGTAGTTGTCTCTCAATCACGCCAAATATTTTCTTTATTGATTTCCCATCAACGTCAATCTTCATTGCAAAATCAGATAACGGTTGCATCCTATTATATAAAAGAAAGAATCCTCGTAATTTAGAAGCCATATTTTCCTTTGTTTTCTGACTGATCTGTATATCAGTTGGGGCAATACCTTTCTTTGCGGCACGACGCTGAGAAACCATCTTAAAATTGATTTCTGGCGTCATATTAAGAAACACTGTAAATAGTATGGTGTCTTGCTGTTTTAAAAAGTGAATCCACTGTCCGGTTGCCATTATACCTTCTATTACAACAATTGGATAACGGTCTTTTGTATAATTGATGCAATCCTCAATTTGTTGTTTTGTAGAAAGTGTATCTGTTCCTGAACATTGACTTTTCAAAAGATTTCCCGCATTGCAAGATATGTCAGACATACTGGTATAACAAAAATTACTTTCCTCAATTACTCTTTCCTTTGTTGAATGTGTTTGCAATTTTTGAAAATATTTGTGTATCTCTCTGGCTTGCGTTGTTTTACCAGTACAGTTTCCCCCAATTAACCAAATGATTAGTGTCTTATCCACTTATTTTATCTCCTTCAATTTGTTAGCGATAGTTTTATCAATCCTGAACGGTTCTTTCCCATTTAACCTTGGGAGAAATAAAGACCAATTTCCCTTTTCGTCTTGACTCTTAATGTTATATTTAATCTCAACAATCTTCTTTTTATAATTCTCTGGACTTTTCGTAACTTTATCAATTAACTCGTCACTGAATCCCCCGCCGACATTTACTTTCAACAAACCATCTTCGCTTTCACAAATAAATCCCCCAATCTTTCCAAGCCTTTTCCCTTTTCCTGGGAAAGTTGTTATTATTCTTAAATCACAAATGTTTTCTTCTTTTTTCTTGATCCAATCGGAACTGCGCTTCATATGGTAAGTGTGTCCCGGACGTTTACAAATAAGTCCCTCCCCGCCAGCTTTTACAACGCTATTATAATACATTCTCATCCTATCTAAGGAATCACATTTGTATGCCATAACTATTCTCCAAGGATTGTCATCTTCTACATTTTGAAATAGTTCACTTCCCAATATCTTCCTATTTGTTTCATAACTATAACCATTTCTCTTATTGTAAAATGTCTCCAACGGATTAATTGCAAACAAGTGAGCAATTGTATCCTCATCTTGTATCTCCTTATTTCCTTTCAATATCTTGTTCAATCGCCCACTAACTGTTTGCCGGTTCAAATCAGTCCATTCTCCATCAAGAAAACAGTTATTTAAATGTAATGCCTCAATTGACTTCTTCAGATTCGGAAGGCATGCGGTGTCTAATTCTCTGAATTCTCTGGTGAAGAACCTAACAACTCCTTTCTCTATTGGGATGAGAAGACGACAACCATCAAACTTTTCCTCGCAATAAAAATAACCGTATTCCTTCAACCATTTTTTCAATACTTCCTCATTCTCCGATTCCGCAAGCATTGGCTCGACATCTGGTAGAAAGTCTTTGTCATATACTTTATTAATGGTCTTTATGCCGATCCCAATGTTTAATGACTTGCAGAACACTTGAATTAATATCTCCCTTTGTTCTTTTGTAATATCCGCAGTACACACAAATTGAGTCACGATTCCTCTTAAGCGATCGTTTATCGCCTTCACTCCTTCCAGTTTCTCTACAATATATTTGAAGTCCTCAAATACACAATCATGTACCTTCAAATCTTCAAATATTGCTCCTTCAACTTTTGCTATATGTAGAGGTCTGTAAGGATTGAATGCTATTTGTAAGAGTTCTCTAAATTCCTCAGAATCATTTTCTCTCAACAATTGCAATTGTTTCTCTTTCGAGCCACTTCCCTTGCAATTGGAGATATCAACTAATGCTTGTAATAACAATTTCATTTTACAATCTCCTAAACAATTTTATTTCTTAAATTTCAATATTCCAGATGTTGAATTCCCATTAGTTGTTTCTATATAATTTATATTAAAATTAACTGAATCTTTAACATAAGACCCATATCCTTGAAATGTTCGTTGAATTTGAGGACTACCACAAAGAACCACTTGTGACGGTATTGCTATTTTACTCCCAACTATGTCGCCATATATTACAGCGTTTTGATATCCTGCAAATTTCTTAAACCATATCTTGTTATGGTTGTTTAAATCTCCCCGAATAGAATCATAGTAAGACATTACTAATATTCCACTTTGATAATCGCTTACAATATAACTTCCTGATAAATATTTGGCTCCTGAAACAATTACTGTTCTTGATATGTTTTTGCTATTTCCACTCAAATCGCTTGCAGAATAAATTACAACATATTCCTTTGCAGAATCAATATTTACATGTCCTGAAATATCCACAATACATTCTCCATCAATAGCATCTATTGCTATCGCTCCAGGATCATTGTAAGCATCAAACTGTTTTACAATTAATGGATTATCACCAATTATTGTAATTATTGGAGAAACTGTATCAATCCCATTTTGCGGATCGGGAGACACATCTTCTTTTTTACAACTCGCCATTAATAATATGGCAAAAGCAACTAAAATTAAATTTTTCATAACAATTTTCTTTTATTTTAACACACATTTATACATTACCAATTTTCTTGTTCCAAATCTTCAACCATACATGATACAACTTCAAAGATATTTCATCTTTCTTAATATATTTAGACCAACATTTTCCACAAAAAGGAATTATTCCAACCAATACCATTTCTGGCTCGCATGCATCGCACTTAACGCATTTAGTATTACAGGCCACTCTACATTTGATTCCCTCACCTTTCCCAATGCTCTTAATTGCTTTAGACCAATCCTCAAAGAAATTATTTTGCTTCTTCAGTGGCATTCAAATTTACAATTTTTCTTTAATTTAACGTTGTTTTATGCTAAACCATACGCTTATATTGCTGTTCACCAGAAGTCACTTCTCTGGAAGGATCTTTTGGTTTGTTTTAGTTGTTTACAGACCCGTATAAAGTCTTAAATTTTTTATCTGTAAATAACGGTAAAAAATCTTTCAACACCTCCCTGGCTTCTTCTGGCCTTAACAACCGGCATATTATATCTAATGATACTCTCAAAGGATATTTGCCAAAATCATCCATTTTAAATGGGAGAAACTTCCCACCTATGGCGGACGTTTCTTCAAGAAACAAAAAGAGATTATCATTCATTTTACAATCCTTTTTGCTTTAATGAGAATATACAATTCTCCCAAAATAATTTTTAATTGATGACCGAACACATCAGCGAAATGGGTATGATGAAACCAACTCAATCCTTTTATTCCATTTCCGTGTTTGACTTGAATACCCATGTTAAATAAGCTATCCATTCTCGTCGCTTTAACAACAACCTTCTCACCTTCTTTTAATGGAGTTGGTAAATGTTTACACCATTCCTCATTTGCAACTTCTTTCTTAACCATTAAAATCTTTGGTACATCGTCTAATTTTTTGACGATCCCAATACCTTTTACGAATTTTGCACTCATTGCTTTGTTCTCCTATGTTAGTTTACAATCTTTAAATATTCATCGGTCTTACAATAATCAGTCATAACCACATTCTTTCCAAACTTCGCCTTAACTGCATTAAACATTTCCTGGGAAATGCTTACAGGAATAGCGGTCTTTGTTGAGTGCCATTTCCCAGCAACCGGATTCCAGTAAAGAACCTTGTCTTTCAATACAAACATTATATGTCTATACTTATCAGGATTTGGCTTGAATTTGTCCTCGGTTGGACGTCTGCCCTCAATTTCCCTTTTAATAAAAGGTATGATTGGTCGTTCACTGTTAGCTGAAGAAATAACCAAAAGGAATTTGCCCGCAAAAGAAGTAAACTGAATCTTTTTTGTCTTCGGACAAACATATCCTTTCCATTTTAACTTTCTTCTTTGTCCTATCAACTTAGGGGTTAATGCTTTGACCTCTTCTATGGTTTTCTTTGGGTTGCTAATAATGCACAAGTTTGTGCATTCTATGCCAGAGTTGACCTCTATGGCTTTCAATTGATACGCTTTGCTCATTTTATTTTGGTTTTAATAATGAATTATGCAGCTAATTACGGTCTATTTTCTCCAATCTCAAAATCATCACCAAAATACTTTATTATACACTGTAAATTAACATATTAGAACCAATGAAAAATGCCCCATTTTCTGGGCATCTTCCGAACAACCTACTAACCATGAGCAAACTATTAAGGAAACAAACAAAGCCAAATTTAAAGTTCTTTTCATTCAACATCGGGATGGACGGTTTATTGTATTAGCCACGGGTTCTGCAGTTACCGAAGCGACTGGTATGCGCGATCACTTGATTATGCGCATTATAATCCCAACAATTACAAAAGACACTATACGACTACAAGAATTGTTTTACCTGTTTAACAACCTTTTCAATTGTTTTATCAGGATTTTTTTTACACTTATTTATTATCAATGTTGAACTCAAAGAACTTTTCCATTTATCCAATTATATATAATAACTGTGTTTAATCAATTTCATATTTGCTTTTTTGAAGAAACGCCTCTTGAATTACTTCTTCCAACTCATTATTTCTTCCTCTTTCATCATATCCTAAAAACATATTTTTTTCAAATCCTCGCTGAAGAGTGGCTTTATCTAATGGTGTTTCAACATTAAATCTTATTCCTTCTTTGACTCTCTCGCCTTTATAAATATTATTAAAATATAATGTATTTATTGTAAATCCTTCCCCGCTTCCATCTTTATTCCAAGGATAACGATTCATTATATCTACAAAACTCTTCTTATTATAAATCATTGGAATGTGTGAATCATAATTCTTTGTTGGGAGACCTTGTTGTTTTAACAAATTATAAGTATTCTTAAGTCTCTTTCCCCAATTATTTAAACGACCAAAATGTCTATCTTTTAAATCCTCATACCACCAATTCTCAAAACATTCCTCACAAATTGGTTTCAAAACTAATTGATCATCACTGAGTCTTACAAAATTTTCTGATAAAGATGGATGATCACAAGCCATCAAAATCTTCATTATTAAATTTGCATCTTTGTTCTCTCTGTATATATCCGCTGCTGGAATGTGAATAACTCTTTGAATGAACTGAGGGAGATGGCCGACAATAAATACATTTCTTAATCCTATCAAGTTCTTTTCCAAACTCCTCAAGGAATAACGCATTTCATTGTCTTTCCAGATGCTCCCAATACCAACCGGATATACAACATCAATTTCTTGCATTACTTTAAATTATTCATTATCTTCTTAGACAATTCTAAAGATTCTCTTATTTTATTAAATTTTTCCTCACTCATTGTCTTCTTACTTTCTTCACTATTTATCAACCTATTCAAATATTCTCCCAATCGAAAAACCGCATTCATGGCTTGACTATATACAATATTGTACGATCTATACTCATTTTAAATGTTCTCTAAATTTAATTCCATTAATTCTGTAACGGTGAAAAATATAAACGCCATTCATTATTAGTATCTTCTTCCTCGCTTGTAAAATCCCCCAACTAAATTTATTATCTACTTTTAAAATGCCTTCCTCAACAAATCCTCCTACTTCTCGCCATGTTTTTTTTTTAACTAATAATAAGTGCCCACTGATTATAGTATGTATCTCAGACACGTTGTGACGAGCAAATTTTTGAACCTCTTGAGCGATTTGATAATGATGTTTGATATCCCAATTCTCCGACATAACTCCTTTATAACATTGTTGCCTTCTACCAACCCTATTTGTTAAACAAGTAAATAACCCTGTATTTGGGTACATCATTACAATTTCTTGAATTTGTTTTCCATAATCCTCTGTAAGGAACATAGTATCACCATCTAAAAGACAACCCCAATCTTCATCACTTGGAAGCATTCGCATATATTCATTATATGCTCGCCCCAACTTCTTGTCCAAATCAAATGGCTTAAAATAATAAATCATCAAACTTCTGAATTATATATTCTGGCAATAATGTTCTACAATTTAATTCTGTTTCTACAAACGGAAATGTGGGATTCCTAAAAAACTTATCTCTTTTTAAGGAAATTTGGTTTAATCCATGAGTATCAACCCCCAATTCCCAATAATCCGCTATATCTACAAAAACCTTTTTGGGATTACAATACTTATATAACCAACCATCGACCACTGCTCTTCTTTGTTCTAATGGTAAATTTTTAACATATTTTGTCAATGTGGCCATATTTAATCCACCTCTTTGTATGTTCTCTACATCACTAAACAAAATATTTTTCTTTGTTTTTAAATGATAAAATAATCCCTGATTACTTTTATACCAATCAAAATCACTCTTAACAATCGCTTGATATACTGCCTTTAATCTAAATGGTTGAGAATAACAATCAGAAGCCTGTAAAAGAAATGCTTTTGAATTTGCATTAGTATTAATCGCTATCAATCTCCATTTCTCTCCCAAAGAAATCCACCTTATTAAATATAAATATGTTATATTTACACATCCAATCCTCTCCAATCTTTCTTTATATTCTAAAATCCCCTCTTTTCCAAACATTAAATCATTTTGTTCTTCCGCAATCACTAATTCCCATTCAAAATCAATATCTCTCTGATTGCATAATCCCTCTAATGCCAACCAAGCGATTTTTCCGCTATTAAATAATGGAAGAGCAACTGTTAATTCAATCATTCGATTGTTTGATTATTTTTAAATATTGTAAATTCTGTAAGATCTCTATAACCATTGTTTTCACCCAAGTCATCATTATATTTTTCAATATTTTGCATTAATGCTAAACCATGAGCTGCTTGTTGAGGAGTCATATACATATTCCATCCTAACATATCAATATCATCTTCATGATACATCTTTTGACTTCTTCCTTCGTATCTCGCCTTCTTAAACCACGCAACAGCTTTCTCGTTATCTGTAAGAATCATACCCCCTTTGCCTATCTTCAAATGCTTTTTCATATGAAATGATAAACACATAAAGTCTCCCGGTGCAGTATTTTGAGAATACATATTAAATGTAAATCTCTTAGCAGCATCCCATATACCATATGGTAACAATTGGTATATTCCCTTCCAATTATTTGTTATTTCTCTTTTATCAAAAATAACACTTCCCCCAGCGTGCATAATAGATTGCGGAACTGAAAGATATGTCTTACTTGGTATTGTAACCCATTTAACATTTAAAAATCTACAACAAAGGAATAATGCATTAGTACAACTGTCTACAGATACCGCATAGGGAGCGCCAGTATAATTTGCTATCTCTTCTTCAAACATTTGAACTATTTTGTATGGATTATGTCTCATAATTTATAAAGTATATATGCAATTTGAATTCCAACTCCCCCGCCATTATATTTCTTTGCTAATTTACAAAACTCCTCATTTATTGGATTATCATAACCTTCAAATGATTTAAAATCAGTGACAAGTTCTCTTAACACACGACTTCCAAAGTAATAAACTGAACTAAATTCTTCTTTTTTATATTTAATCCCTTCCCTCTCTAAAAATTCTATTAACTTTGATTCTTTCAAATATCTATTAAAATCATGTTCCACTAAAGGTTGAAGACCACAAATTAATCTTATTGCATTCAATTTTTGAAGAGGTTCCCAAAATGCTTCTAAAAGAATGATTGTTCCTCCTGGTTTAGTGACCCTAAGACATTCTTTAATTCCTTGAATTTGTTCTTCCCAAGTTTGAAGATTAATCAATACTCTCGTAACATATGTCTTATCAAACAATTCATCCTTATAGTCAAGTTTCCTAACATCTCCCTCAAAGAATAATATAGTTCTTTCCTTTTTTATTTCATTTCTTTTTTTAATGGCTTCCTTAATCATAAACAAAGAATAATCAATTCCCTCAATAGAAAGACTATGTCTCTTAACTTGCTCAAATGTTGAATAACCATTACCGCAACCTACATCTAAAACATAATCTCCGTCCTTAAGATACTTTGCAATAATATCAATCTCCAATTCTATCATAAAATTGTCGCCCCAGGAAGCCCAATGAGAACCACCAAATTTTTGAGCATTTTTATCCCAATATTCTTTTACAAAGTCTTTCATCTTTTAGCATAATTTTGCGTACGACTTACATTGCCAGAATCAAATATATCTTTAAAATCAAAACCTTTAAAATCATTATTTACTTCTTTAATTAACACTGAATAGACTAAATTCTTTGGAGCCGCATAAAAATCCTTATCTAAAATCTCTAAAACATAAATTTTATACCCATTAAAATTCGCTAATTTATTGAAAAATTCTAATGTATAATAATATCTCCCGTGTCCCGCCCAATTATTTATAAGAGGAACTCCATGAATCATTATTCCCCCAACTCTACAAAGATTATGAATATTCTTAAACACCTCAATTTGACTGCTAACATGTTCCGTTGTACTATAATTTGTAATTACATTAAAATGTCCTCCCATATATTCTGGTAACTCTTCTGATAAATTAAATGGAAATGCTCCATCTCTCCCATTAATATCTATTGATACATGATAGGCACCCAATAAACCATACATTAATTTAGCTGGTCTCTCACCAAAACTCTGATTTCCCAATTCACACAATCTCAAACCATTATATTGAAATCCTAATTCAGTTAGAATTTGTTCTTCTTTATCTTTGATAAACTTAATGATTGCCATATCATTTATTATAATAAGGTTGTTTAATCCAATCAATCAAATCAGAATATACAATTATATTTTGCGATTTTTTTCTATTCACATCCATTAAATAAAAATCATAAAACACATTAAAATCCTTATCTAAACAATTCTCTCTTAACTTTCCTAAATTTTTAGTAACTATTCCACATCCGCCATTTCTCTCTGGAATAACGCAAACATTTAATTCAGGATGATATTTCAAAATATAAGGAACAACCTTCCAAGCTGTTCCGTTCTGATCATCCTCTATTGTAAATTCCCATTTAACTGGAAATACATCATGCAAGACCAATATTCCCTTATCATTCAAATGTCTTACAGAATTCAATGTATCTCTATACACATATTCTGCTTTATGACAAGCATCAATAAAAATCAAATCCCATTTATAATTCTTATCAATATCTAAAAATCCCCCATCTAACAATTTAAAGAAATCATCAATTGTATAACAGTAAGTTGGTTCCCACTTATTTTCACAATCAACAGACATTCTATTTTTACAAATAACGCTATTGAATGTCTCTTTTGTCCTTATCCCCAATTCAAGATAATTTTCAAAATTGAGTTTAACAATTAAATCATTGATAATATTTCTTCTTTTCATAACCAAAATTTTTCTTCTCTCCACTCTTCTCCTGTATCAAAATAATTTCCTAATTTTGATGCTTGTATAATCCCAATTTTTTTACTTTCCTCATTAATGATTCGCACAATATCCTCAACACTTTTATATCCCATACAAAAGGGAGCAATTGTATTTGAAATTGTCCTTCTTCCCATTAATGCTAATTCCACCGCTGATGTAATTCCTCCAGTCAAATTTGGTTTCAAATTTACAAAACATTCATTATAAATATTATCTCTAACAAATTCTATAGTGTTTCCCTGAAATCCTTGTATTATCTCATATTTAATTTCTTTTTCAACTTCTTTCATTAAATCAAAACCCATTACAAATTTTCCCTTCGCATTGCCTAAATAGCAATAAACCTTATTCCCCAACTCACTCAGTTTAAACAAAGAGAAATCCTTTATTTCAATGTTCGCACGCTTTATTTTATACAATCCCTTTATTAACTCACAATCTATAGTATTTTCCATTACAACAACATTAATGGGATCAATATTTTTAAAACAATCTCTAATTCTTCCTGTATTCCAAATTAACTTAAATCCTTTATGATTATTAACAACATCAACATCTTCTGAACGATATATTCCTACAAATATGCATGATTCTTGATTATTAGAATAATCAGTTAATCCCCAACGATTCAAAAATCCTTCCTTAAAAAACCTTATTGATTTAGCAAATCTCGCTTGTCTTATCATTTATCCTCTTCTCCAAAAACTTAATGAATGTATAATCAATATCTTTATGTAATTGCGTCCCAGTTAATCCCCAAACAAATCCTCCTCCAACTACATTATTAACATCTATAATTATCAGCTTGCCTTTATCTACCATAGCATCAATTTCCCCAAAATCAAAACCAAACTCTTTACACTTCTTATGAAAATCTTGTTCTTGTTCTATTGTAAACAATTGATTTTTATCTATCAACTCATGTCTCACACATTCAGACCCAAAAGGATTTGGCTTATAACTTTTAAGAATATAATTTATACCATCTGCATAATATATTCTATATTTGTAAAACAAATCTCCTTCCTTATTTTCAATATATTTCTGATAAATATATCCCTCTCTTTCCTTCGCAGGACATTCTATCAAATGATGACTGCCATGACGACCTTGAAGATCCAATTTCTCAACACAAATTCCTTTAAATATTGTAGGATCAATTCTAATATCATTAAAAATATCATTAACTCTCTCCTTCCCAACATCCCAACACCCCTTATTTATACAATCTTTTGCATTTAAAGTAAATCCATCTGGAATAATTCTACATTTTGTGTAACTCCAAAATATATGTAAATCATATGGTAGTTTAGAATCATTATGAAAATTAATCCCATATTCTTTACATATTCTATACACTCTTGAAAGAGGAACTTTCTTGAGTGGTTCTGGATAAAATAATAATGTTATATCTCTCATAACCATCCTCTAAATTTAGTTTCTTTTCCTTCCATTATATCAAACATATTCTCCAATCTATGTTTAGCAGTATGTTTCTCCAAATATTGCAAATGTCCTAATCTCTTAATTCTACTGTATTTAATAGGATTGTTATCATAATAATTTATCCACCTTATTGCTTCTTTTGACTTCTTAAACCACACTAAATGTTGATGATTCTTAAACAATTTCTCTAATCCTGGGAAATACGATACCAATGCGAATCCACCAGAAGCCAATATATTAAACAAACGATTACTCGTTGTTGTATTTAATGGTGAACTAATGCTTAAATTATATTTCGTGTTTCTATAGAGTATGTTTTGATCCACAGAGGTTCGTTCCTCACTAATAACTTTAAGAAAAAATGATTTTCCAATCCCTTCTAATATTTCTTTCCTATTATTTCTATATCTATGTGGAGCGACACTTCCAATAAATAAAACTTCCCAATTAATATCTCTGCAACTAATATTATCACTATCTAATCCGCATTGCGGCATATAAAATACTGGTCTCTCAAACACTTGCTTATAACTCTCAAAGAATTCCATGTTACAAAGAAATATATAATCAAATCCCCAATTAATTCCTGTTCCGACTTTACTTGGAGAATTCAAATCATTCATCCACCATCCCACTTTTGCCCTTGTCTCTAATGCTGGGAATAACTTATTGTAAAACACAATCAAATAATCATAATCCTTGATTTTTTCAACCTCAGAAAAGTCCATCATATCTATTCCTGTCTTCTTTATGGCATCCGCTATTGGCCCAAAAACAGGTTTCATTTCTTTGACTACGACTCCTCGCTTATTCATACCGAGTTCTTTGACGATTATGCTTAAATCTGAAAAAATAATCTGTTCTATATAACGTCTCTCCAAATTCAGATGGAACAATATTTGGAACTATACCGTTTCTCCAAAATATATAAGGTAAAGAAATTTGATCTCTTCGACTGAATCTCTTTATTTCCTCCCACCACTCTTCATTTATCTTATTGACTTTCGTATTATTTCTACGAATAACTACAGCAGTATGATATAAACCATTCTCGCACGGGAATTTTACCTTCAAATACTTATTCTTTTGAGCTAACAAGATTTCTGGTTTATCTAATTTTGAATTAATACAAGTATCAATTTCCTTATATAAACAATTTCTCCTTGGATGCTTATACATCGCCACATCATTATTTGTTAAAGATAAATTGCAAAAATTCTTGATATCTCTAATCCTGATATGGTAATTGGAATCAACCCAAACGCTTATTTTATGGTTCTTTTGAAGAAACAAATGTGGATTTGTTTTGATCCTTCTGGCTACTCTTTGAGGATCCCCTCCCAAATACTTTAAATCAACTAAAATAATCTTCCAAGTATTACTCTTTATGTTTGGATTATCTGTAAAAAGAACAAAAGAGACCCCTGTATTTACATACAGAGGTTCTTTTAAGGTATCATAATTTCCGAATATACAACTAAAGACAACAATATCCTTATTCACAATTTCATTTACTTAAAAAAGATCTCCTGGACTTCTTCCCAAGAAATCATATTCATCCATTTTTTCTTGTTCTTTACAAAATTATTAAAGTTGATTGCGCTCTTTGCAATGAGAAGATCCTGACTTCCCTTCTGAATAATACCTACACCATAATCTCCCTCAAAACAGCACATCAAAAGATTTTTGTTTTCCATTCTCATTTTAACCCAAGCTTCCCAACCATTTCCTGTCCATGCCTTCTGAATCCTTGGAACTGCTTGCATTTCAAATGTTGATGGATTCAAATCATGAACCACAATCGTCCCGCCTGGGCTCAAACACGACAAAGAATTTTTAATATCCTTCGCCACTTGCTCTTTCGTGTGATCCCCATCAATAAAGATGATATCAAATTTTTCTTTTCCTTTTATCGCTCCTCTGAAAAAGATATCACTTGGTAGTGTAACTGTCCCTCCCTTAACAGGATCAACGCCTGTCTTCTTTTTACAAACAATAACATTGAAATTACGATTGTTTTGACACCCAATCTCTAAATAGCTCTTGTAGCCATTTTTCTTTATAAGAGAATTGATAATTGTTGAACGATTCATAGTCTTCTTGTTTTTATAAAATAAAAGAAAGACGTCTTTCAACGTCTGTCGTTAATTCAACTTAATTAAGAAACACTGACTGATGCTGCTGGGTCAAACAGAACATCGTCTGTATCTCCTACAGCTCTATTAAGATGATAACCCTCTGTGTCCGCCCAATCTGTTAAGGATTGCTCGGTAATGTTACTCCCCAGCTTAAAGGTGTTTTCCATCGTTAATTGAAGATCGCCGTCAGCTACTCCCACCGATTCAGCCTTTATTGTGGCTACAATGATATTCTTATCGCCACTTTGAAATGCCTTAATTGTTATTTTATGATCTCCTACACCTTTTCTGAAAGTGTAAACTGCTTCTGAACTTGTTGTTGCCATAACTTTATTGTATTTAATTGTTTATATTCTTAAAAACCAAATTCTTTCAGTTGTTGAATGTTTAATTTGTAACTCTTCTTGTCGTCGAAATTCCTGAGAAAGACTTCAGCTATCTCCAGGTCATTACACATGGAATAACACTTTGAGACTAACTGATTGTATTCGCTACATAGCTTTGCTTGGTCTTCAGACGAAGCGCCAGAGATACTCTTTCCGGCTGTTTCGGAATATGCTGCAACTGATCCCTGGTTAACGGTCGCCTTATCACAATTATAGCAAGTCTTGTTATAGTTGTATGTCCTGTAATCCTTAGACATTGGATTGTCTTCGCTGTTAAACCATGGCTTTTCTGTGGGCTGTTCTCCCACTTCATCAACAATGACCTCCATTCTTTCCTTGGTCTTAACAATCTTTTCTTTTATTATTGTTATTGCGGATGCAACCTTTTCACGGACTTCCTTGCCTGTTTTGGTTACAGACATGTCAGAATTGTAACGGAGTGTATCAGATAATCCTTTTTCAATTGTATCTTCAATAGATTTCTTTATATCCTTCGCTTTTACAAACAACACATCATGTCCGCCAGCTTCATTTAATCTTATGACTCTTTGGAGAAATTGGATGTTTGCGAGGAATGCTTTAGAGATGTCTGATTTTTTAGGACGAGGGTGACCTCCTCTCTCACCAGCTATTCTATTATGTTCATCTGCTCTTTTATTCCAAAGCTCTATCATATCCTTATGACCTGCTTTAGTATATTGCCAATCCTTTTTATTATTATACTTTACAGCCAATTCTTCTACCCCAGATTCATAATCCTCATTAGCTTTATCCCATGCTTCACTATGCCTGTCTTTTCTTTTCCTCTTCACCTTATCCTTCGCTCCTTTTGTCCTCGCCTTCTCAATAGTATCCTCATCTTCACCTTCTGCCTTTTGAATCTCCATTATCTTCTTTCTTACAGACATCGTATATGCCTGGAGAGCCTTCTCTGTATAGACTTCAAATCTTTCTTTGGGAAATCGGTCATTAAATTCAACTTCGGTTATTCCTTTATTAAAGTCTTCACCAAATGTTTCAAAATTCAAATGACCTTTATAGTCCAATAGTGTTAATTCGCTTGTATTACTCATAACAAAATGTATTTGTTACTTTATAACTGATTTTTCAAATAATTAAGGCATACCGGGGATGAATGTTTATTTCAACTGTTCCTATCCCCAAATATCCAAAGTCAAAACCAGTAACATAACAAGTAGCATCATTCCTATGATCTATTTCCTTGTCCTCAAAAGGAATTTCCTCTGCTTCTACCGTCTCAATATACTCTACTGGTAAAAGATTTTGTTGATAATGACTAATTGGAACCAGCGATTGATCCCTTGGTATCTTTCTCATCTTTGTTTTCTTTTTCTACTGGAAGAATCACTACTTGTCCTTCGGTCTTGTGCTTCCCAACTCTGTATAGTTTATCTTTCTTGATTTCGTGTTTATAAGAGTCCATTGTTCCTCCAAGTCCTCTTAATGTTGCTCCTAAGACTGGTTTGTCCGTCCAATTGAAGTCTTCACCGTTTGCTATGATTTTAACCATATCAAGAAAATTATTATTAAAATAATTAAAGTCCAAAACTTTCCAACTATTGAGAAATAATCAAAATCTTGAAAAGTTAATATTTTAAACAATCTCTTAATCATTTTTCTTTTATTAACTTTGTTCTAAGCCATTACAAAATCAAACCCAAAGTTTACATTCCCCATACCTTTCTCTCCTTGCCAAGTAGACATAACTGTATCGTCATGGGCTCCCACTCCTTCTAATCCTTTTTCAGTCCAAGTCATAGCGGCAAACTCTGCAGCCATTATATCAGTCATTTCACGACTATATTTGTCTCCTCTGGGAAATTTAATCTTATTTCTTTCAAACAACAAGACCAAGCTCGGAACACCTTTCTTTAAATCATATTTGTTCGCTCCTGTTGCTTCTGTAATAATCGGTAAGCCCAAATCTCCCATACCTTGTCCGAATATTAATTGCATTTGATTGGACTCTACATAAAAGAGAGTTGGCCTGAAATTAGCATTAATGCTCGCCAAAACTGCTATTTGTTCCCCATATGTTCTCCCTTTGGCTCTATAAAAGTGAATTAGCCACATCTCTTGTTGTTCTGTGATTCCCCAAACAGTGAAAACACTAAAGTCCGCACCCACATTCGCACTAATCGCAAAATCACAACCCACTACAATATGCTCGAACTTAACAGGAAACGCTTCAACATTATTAACCAACGTATAATTTTCCATCCCCGCATATGCTCTCTTTATCAACTCAAACGGAAACAACGAACTATCGCTCATGATTGGTCTCACCAAGGACTCCCTGGAAAATATAAGATTTCCTTGTTCTTCTTTTTTATTGATAAGGTCTTTAAAGGTATATCTGCTCGGCCATAAGACTCTGCCATCTGGAAATATAGCAGGATATTCTAAAACCAACCAACCCTTCTTTGTCTTGAGATCTCCATACAAGTCTAATTCATGGAACGGTGTTCCTACAACCGGGACTTGTCCTCCTGGAACAATTGCATTCATTATAACAGCATGGAAATAGTCGTTGCTCTTTCGTCTTTGGATATCGCTGTAAATAATGTTATCTTTCAAAAAATCGTCCACTATTATATATCCAGGATGTCTTCCTCTGAAGGAACTCCCATAGCTCTTAACACTTAATCTGCTACCATTCCTACACTTAATTCTTTCTGCTCCCCAACCATCGTTCTTATTTTCAGGCATCAGCCTGTCTCTAATGGAAGGACTACTTTCAATTGTTCCTTTAACAATCTCTAACAGGTCTACTCCTAATCCCATTTCGTTTGTAATGATATAGCCAGTCAAACATAGAGACAAGTCTTTCCTCCTGTATCCCAACATTTCGCTATATGGTTTCGCACGGTACATCTTCCAAATAGGGAGTGCATTACTGAAGAAGAATGACTTCCCGTGATCCCTCGCAGCCAAAATACTAAATTTTAGATAATGCATCACAATCTCGCCCCACTCTAAATGGTGCCAATTAATCTCAAAGTCAGGGAGAGCACTCGCAATAAAGTAGTTCAAACTCTCAATTCTAAATGTTTCTTCGACACTCTTTGTGAGTTTATCTAAATAAAGAAATGTGCTTTCTCGCACTATTCCTCCTTTGCCGAACAACATTTTGTACGTTTCGTCAGTAAGTACCCCAAATAACTTATCAATGTCTTCCTCAGTCCCCGAACAAAGCTGAGATAAAGCCTCATCGTCTAAATTGTCTATTATGGTCTCTACAATCTTATAAGTCTCTGTGATCTTTGGAAGTGTCTCTACATGTGGAATGTTTGGTATATGATATGGAACGTCTAATGCACTTCCTACACCATCTTTTGGTTTCTTTGTAAACTTAGGCATTTAAATCTTTTCTCTGAAATAGAAGAATATTTCTACCAATTGATTGTTCTTTACAGATTCCTCCCCCATTATTCTTTTTCTATTTTCCTCAACCTTTGGATCTTGTCTGTCCTCAATAAGAATGGGCTCTTCCAACTCCACATCAGGGGCAACCGTTCTCCCCTTAACTGATATTGAATATCTTATAATTTCCAATATATTTAGTTTTATCACCATTTTATTTCATTCTCCCACGCTTTTGGATGTTCTTTACTATGATAAGGCATTCCCTCCGCAAAATACATAGGACATACGTCTATATGAAAGAAGGTCATTTTGTCTGCATGCCAGTATTTCATATATCCTATCCGCACCATTATCTTCATATTATTAGCAATTCTGGAGATGATTGCAACCTGATCTTGCGTTTCCTTCCAAGTCTTCGTGTCTATATCAAAAGCCATCCCCTGTTCGTGAGGACTATAAGTGGCTGCACGATAACCCTCCTTCTTCAACTCTTCTTGTTTCTCATGCGTGCGGAAACCACTATTGATTATTACTGGAGAGACCATTTCTTCTCTAAATGCCTCTAACAATTCTATTAATGGCGCTGCATATAAAAAGGGTTGAAACTCTCCAATCTTCTTTTCTTTAATACTAAAATGTTTTGAAAGCTGGTCTTCCTTCAATCCCCTAATTAACTGGAAAGAACTCAAAGGAGTCAATATCCCGTTTATTAAAATAATCTGATTTTCCATAAAATTAATATTTAATGTGTTGTCTAATGTTTCCGGATCAATTATTCTTACATCCTTATCAGGATTAACATTATAGTCATCTCCCTTAACTAATTCCCCCAAATATTCTAAATTATCTTCCTTCGGAATGTCTTCTTCAAATTTATCTAATCCCATATCAGTTTCTTTTTAGTCCTAACAATCTCAAACTAAATAAAGTTATATAATTAGCTGGGTCTTCTTGTTTTCTTCGTCTTTTTACCTCAACAATTTCAAAATCGCTTACACAATACTTTCCTCTCGCTCTTAATATATCTCCCACATTCATCTTCTCATTGTGCCCCTCAATAGACAATTGTTCCATTATATTCCCACGCTCATCTATATAAGAATAAGAATTTTTTGTATCTCGCTTCTTTATCTCCCAAACATTAACTTTATTTAATTTTCCTCAGCTAATTTCAAATAATACACCCCTTTCATCCGAAGATAAATACAATAGCATTCTTTGGTCTCACAAATGAAAGAACCATGTTCTTCCTTGTGGTGTTTCTCCCAATCAACTATTATTTCTGCTAATTGTTTTAACGATATGTTTGTTAAATCAATCATTTAAATCTCAAATTGTTTTCTAAATTCCTGAACCCCATTGGTCTCTTCTTCAACCTCTCCCTTAGCATTCTTTATAACTGGTTTTAATAATATCTCAACTAATTTCTTTGTCGCTGCAACATCCGCCATAGCTCTGTGGGAATCTGTTAATGTTATTCCTGCCCTCTTGCAACAGGCTTCTAAGTTGTATTTTCCGTTGTCTATCCATTTTGCCTTAGATAGTTTCAGCGTGCATATTCGGTCAACTTCCTCATTGTTAGAAGCCACATAGTCGTGCAAATTTCGTCCTGCAAACTGAAATATCTCTTTTACAAACCCTATATCAAAACTCACATTATGTCCTACAAGAATTGGATAAAATCTATTTCCTTTGCCTCCTCTGGGTGTTGAAAGCTGAAAAAATTGAATTAACAACTTAACCAACTCCTTATAGTCTATCCCTTGATTGATCTCTTTCAACGTAATGTTTGTCATCTCCAACGCCTTCTCCTCAATAACTAAATCAGCGTATGGTCTAACAAAGGTCTCAAAGCGATTAATCTCCTTGAATGTTCCGAACTCACAAGCGATTAATGCTATTTCTGTTATTGGATTTCTCTTGGGTGATAATCCCCCAGTCTCACAGTCAAAGACGATATAGTTATAATTAATCATTTCAAAATCTTTAATTTTATTATTGTAGGATCCACTCTTCTCTTAATAACTTTGTTGTCTTTTCTTACAATCTCAGTCGCTTTCATTCCAAACAGAAGTAAATCCCAATCTTGTCTATTCATCTATTAACGCTGTTAAGTTATAATACCAATAATTTTATCTTATTGATTCTCCCTTTATTATCGCAAACAATTAAAAAATAGTATCCACTTCCGTATTCCTTCAAATCTATTTGCGTTGAAGTATTGCTTTTAAATATTTCTTTTCCAATATTATCAAATATTCTTAAAACATAATTTCCCACATCTTCATCTTTTAAACGAATATTAATTATGCCTGTCGTGGGATTGGGGGAGACACTAAAATAGCCAATATTTTCGTCTATATCTAATGTATTTTCATTGCAACCATCCTTAGGAGCAAAATAATAATCAAATATCAAATCAGCGCACTCAATAAAGACATTTGATCCTCCGCCATATAAACTATCAAAGATAATAGCATCTGGCTCGTAATAAATAGTATTGCTGCCACCTTCTCCCCAAAGATACAAAGTGGCATTATTTTTCACATAATAATTAGAACCGCCTAAATGCCAAGATAAACATTTTGATCCTTCCTCCATAAAGACATTAATACCTCCAAGATCAGCATATAATTCCCCCTCAGAACAAACCCAATAATTATATTCTATGTTAGTGCTTGTGGAATCTTTAATCACCGCAGCATCGTTAGGAATTGAAAATGTTTGACTTTTACCTAAAAAAGCGATAAAAGCAAACAAAGCGAACAAAATAATTTTTGTTTTCATAACTTTAAATTTTTTAGTTTGTTTTAATAACTTTGTTCTTGTTTATTTATCCCGTCAATCTTCTATCAACGCTACTAAAATTGGTAATCCTACAACCACTCCTACACAAACAATTATAATTATTATTTCAATCATACATTTTCCTCTTTTATTGGTTCTCTTGATAATTTTAAGTATTTTTCCTTTATGCTTTTCAAATCACTTCCTTCTTTGCAATAGACCGTCATTCTTAGTTCTGGTATCTCTAACATAATATTGTGAATTTTCTTGTCTATTAAAGATAACCTATTTATTTTGTCTTTAAAAAGTCTTCTTTCCTCTGAAGAAGATTTGATGAAATAATTGTCCTTCCTTTTATCGCTTGAATTGACTTTTTGCGCTTTCTTTACTACAGAAGTATCATCCAACATTATTTGTAAAGTCATCTCTTGTTTCTTTTTTATTTTTCTCTTGAACCACTTCTCTTTAGATTTTCCCTGGGGTCAAAACTTGCTTCTTACCAACTACAACAAACTCTTCTAAATCGCCCATCTCTTACAAGTTTCAAATAACAAACACACGCAAACGACCCATTTTTTCTTCAAACTGAATTAACTTCTCATCCCTTTCTGTCTCATAATCATATTTAAACTCCAACTCCGTCTCATCAACGAATATAACTTTGAAAAGATAACCCAAACCGTCTTCAACGTCTTCCCTATAATAAACATCCCTCTTGATATTCTTGATAAACCAAGGGTCAAATGCTTCGCTCTCCCACTCCATCAATATCTTAACTTGCGGTCGTTTACCGCCGTCCTTTGGTTTCCAATCCCCTTTCTTCTTTTTTAAAGGATTATCATCAATTTCGTCGTCTGTCTCTCCACTCATTTTATCAACCTTAATAACTTATCCATATTAGATTCCAAGGAATTCAATTTGCTTATTGCTCTCACAATTAATTCCTTTTTAATCCCGTTGTTCTTCACAATCTTTGAAGCCATATTATTTCCTATCGTTATTTTCAACAATTTCAATTAACTCACCAAACTTCATATCAATATAGTTTGTGATCCGGATCATCCCATTCTTGAGACCACTTATCTCTCGCGCGAGAGAAGTTGTCTGCTTTTCCAACTCCTCAATCTTTCTCTTTAAAGCCAAGTTCTCCAATTCTTGCTGTGTAAATGGTTTCATCAATTAGCTCTTTGTTTAACAATTATATAATATTTGTTTTCGAACATTAAATTTTGGGGTAACACTTCCTCAATCTTTCCGTTCTTCAACTCTACCAACGCAACCGTATAATTCCCAATACCATCTTCTTCAAATTGTTCGAAACAATTAGCCCATTGCAAGAATGTACCTCTTCCATTGAACTCTTCTTCAAATATTCCTGTCCCATCCTTCAACACCTTGCTTCCACCTCTCATATCGTATCGAGATGGTATCCAACGTCTGAACTTCACTTTTCTATTCATTCTTTAATTCTATTTGTGTCTCCATCTAATATTGATTTCTCAACCAAACTCTTTCTGTAATGCAAATCAGCTTTCTCTTTACTTAATAGACCAAGCAACTTTGATTTGATTTTCTTCTTCTCTTCATCCTTCTTCTTTTGCTCGTCAGTTTGTTCTGGTTTTGCCAATATATTTACCTCCACAGCTTCGTTCACCTTGTCGTTAGCTTCTCTTATACCGACCCAATCATATATCTCTGTTGAGGGATAAGCTATCTCCTCATCAAATTCTGGTTTACCATTTATCCCTGTGTATTTACTGTAATAACTCTCAACCAAACTCTTATATAACATCATCGGATCTGCCCCCATTCTTGCAGCCACTTTCGCAATGATTATCATTTGTATATTGAGTTCCCTAAACACTTCTTTTTGAAGATGTGTATTAACAGTCGTCTCAATCTTTATCCCAATATCGCCTTCTACTTTTAATGTGTCTCCCTCAACTTCTTTTCTTATTTGTTCTAACACTGAAAGAAGAACCCGCATATCATTCCCATACTTATGTTTTTGATATTGTGTCTTGTGTACCACATACATCCATGTTAGTTCGTCCAGTCTACTCCGCTTCACCGCAAGTCTCACATCTTCAAATGATTGTTTGTAGACTTCAGTTCTTTCTCTTATTATCTCATTATACTTCTTTGCAAACACATTAAACATTTGTAGAGACACGGGCATCTTCCAGTCCTTTGTTATTATCTGATGTACCTCTCCAATTGTATACATTCTACCAAGTAATTCTATTATCTCATCCTTCTTTCCTTCTAACATTGATATGTTCCCAACCCCTGGTTTTCCAACCTTTTTAGGATTATATGCAAATGCAGTTCCTTTGAAACCCATCGCTGTATTGTAAAGATGGATGTGGGCTTTCTTCAACCCAAGAATCTTGGTTTGTTCTTCTTGCGGCAGATGTTCAATCTTGGCTCTCAGGGAGTGAGGGAGTAGCATCAAATTTATTTTAGTCCCATCACTGGCTACATATGGCTTGTCTACGTACTTCTTGAGAAAAGGGTTATTCATCAGCTTCTGATATTTTTCAAAAGCCTCTTGATTAGTTACGTAGTCTTTGAGATCCGCATCCTTCATTTTACTGTGTGATTGTTTGTTTTGAGTTGTTTCCTTGGGACTTCTTTTAATACCTTATAACTGTTTAGACTGAGTTATATTGTGTTGGTTGGAGAATAGACTTAAAATTGTTTTGAGTTTCTAATAAGATTTTTCTTTTACTCCTACAAACAAAATCGCTTCATATCTTATTATTCCCGGCTCAACTTCTCGTTTATCCCAAATGATTGCTGGTCTTAATTCGTTAAATAATTCCTTTTCCATATCTTTTTGAAATCTTTCAACAATTTGTTGTTTTTCTACACCGAGAGTCAATTCAAAGATCCTTTCATCTAACAATTTAACACAACGCAATTTCCTGATAGGAATTATCTCTTTTGGTATTTCAAATGATTGTATTATTTGTTGTTTCTTGAATAACCTTCTCCAAATTCTTTTTAACATCTCATTTCCCCCTTTATATTTTTTTTCTTAAATCATCACATTGTTTATCTATTTCTGTCTCCGTTTGTTTTGTCATTTTGTCTATCAAATCGCTCATCTTTTGTATTCCATCAGCCATTTTCGATTTCTGATTTTTTCATAATTTATTTTTTTGGATTACATGAACAACCAACCCACATACCATGATAGTCAAAATATCCAATTTTTCCGTCACATAACGGGTTGCATTTCTCTTTTTTTTGCTCATTTGACGTTAAAGTTTTAATAAAGGAATCTATTGCGCCAGATACAATATTTTCTCCATATTCATCATGGTAATATAATGCAAAACTCTTTAGTAAATCCATTGATTTTGTCATGGTGGTTATCTATTAAGCGTGAATTTTTGACATGAAGGACTAAGAAATGAAAAAGTTATTTCTTCGGCTGGGCAATATAAATATTCACTTCCGGCAGAACTTTTCCCTAAATATTTTTTAATAAACCTAAAACCAAATTTTTGGAACATTTCGGGTTTTCTACAACGAGCAAATATAACGGCATCCGTGCGTTCTTTTATAATTTCCCTCAAACGTAAATAAATCAAAAATGTACCTATCCCCTTTTTTTGATAATCTTTATGAACCGTACCAAATGATAATTCGTATGCTTGCATTGAAATATGAGAACACATATAACTACCCACGCCAACTACCTTATTATTTGATAAAGCAATGAAAAATGAGGGTTTGTATAAAATATTTTTGAAAGAGGCCAGTAATTCTTCCTCCATTTGTCCTATTGTAAAATTTGACCATATCTTTTCATCCTTATAGGTTGATATAATCAAATCAGCAACTTCATTGATTCTGTTTTTGGTTAAATCAATAAAGTCAATTACTCCAATTTGTTTAAAAATAACTTTTTCATTCATTTCATACAATATTAGCGATACCGTTAGTAATTATGTAATGGGATTGACAACCCATTCGATGTAATATAGATGGACTGATAGTTACTTTATTGTCGTTAATTGTCAAATGCCATCCTACATCGTTAACAGGTATCGGAGATTGCATCCCACACCCGCACGGACATAAATGATTTGTTGTTTCATACTCTTTGGAATAGTATAGTTTACCAAACTCCATTTCATTATGCGGTGGAATAAATTTTACTTCCACAAGTTCTAAGGGTACTTTCTTTAAAGTTTTCATTTTTATTCGTTTATAATTAATAAATAAAAGATTTTAAACCCCCTCCTTAAAAAATTATTAAAAAATATTTTCGTGCATTTCTCAAACTATTGTGATTCCCGTTCGTACAGCGCAAAGCCCCAATCGTTATGGAACATTAAAACGAGCCGCCGCCCATGCCGGAATCGCACTTCCATAACACGGGCTTTGACGCTATACTTTTGTGGTTTTTCAACTCAAACATTCGAATAATATTTTTTTAATAATTTTTGCCTACGCACTTTGATTTTTGCAAAATCATTAAATTACATATTAATAAAAAACTCAATAAATTCAACAACCGCACTAAATGCAGATAAAATTTTTGTTTCTTCTTGATGTTTTGTTTTAAACAATTTAGCCATTTCTACAATTATCTTTTCATTCGCTATAAATTTTACATCTCCCAACTTACTTTCTTGTCCTTCTTCAAATCTCGCTTGTTCCTGCCAAAATTGTCCTCGTCTGGACGCTTCTATTATATAGATTTTCTTTGAATCTATTGGGCGGTCTGTTTTTGACATTGATGTTACCATATTATTTCCTTATTATGTATGTTTCTTCATTTAATTTCTTGTCTTCCTCAAACTTCTCAAAAAATTCTTTTTTATTTCTTACAAACAATTCCCCCTCTCCTGCGCTATATAATACCATTTCTTTGCCATCATCTCTGTTAGTTTTATTAATAACTTTGAAGTCAATAACAAAATACTTCTTACCATTGCTCTTATTTCTAAACCAACCGTATGCTACCATAATTCTCTAAATGCTCTTATTCTCCAATTGTTTCTTGTATTATAAATTGAACGAATATTCCCCGCCCAAAATTGTTTGTAATTTCTCAAATATTTTATTTCAATAATATCGCCCACTTCAGTATTCTTAAAGGCATAAATATCCGTTATAAATCGCCTTGCTCTTGGCTCTCTTTGAATATCTCCTCTTCTAAATACAACTATCAATTCACATAATTTATACGCTAAAACAGTAGAATAATTGGTTTCTGATAGATCCTTTAAAGACAAATCCTTTTTACCGAGAACCTCAAAATAATCTTTTTTATCCGCAACCTTCTTTCCTCTATAAAGATCTCCAATATTTGGATTATATGCTGGACGAGTCATTATATTTTCTTATAAAATAATTCCCCCAACTCATTTTTTGTCCTCTTAGCACAATTCTTTCTACATAAAGAATCCAAAATCATCTTAAATTCTGGTGCATCAAACCTATAATCTGATTGCTTTTCATTTACTATTTTAAGAAGTTCGGACAATTTTTTGCCTTGTTTGTCCTTATAATTTGGTATCGCTATCCAAATCTTAATTTCTTTCTTTGTTAAGTTTGTTCCCGATATGTTCGCCATAATGTTTTATTTATTTTAGTTGCTTTGTTCTCTTTAACATAAACTATACAATTAAATGCTTGATTGTATCCTCTCCAATATTTCTCATAATAACAAACATCATAAATATCTCCACAAAAATGATATTTAATTATTCCTTCATACCAATCTCCCTGATGAAAGAATTGAACCAAATCTCCCTCATCGAATTTTTCAATCTTGTCTTGCTTTATCTGAAAATACTGCAAAACATTTATTAAAATATTCCCTAAATTTTTCATTGGTTTCTATATAATCATCACATTTTTTACAACCATAAGTCACTATCGTGTGGTTTCTATTAATATATCCAGCTATATTTTGATTTGTAGATACATTAAATTTCTTAGCTATTTTATAATAAACAAATCTCACATCAGCGAAATCCCTTCTTCTACTTTTTCCTTTTATTTCTTGTATGGTTACATCCTCTCTAACATTAACGCAAACACATAATAAAGATTCCAAAGTCATATTTCCTTCAAAAACCATATTTTTTAATAAATTTGACTCCCATTGTTTATACTTTAAATCAAATTCTTCTATTGAAGAAGTCATTAAAAGATTGTAAAAATCCTTGAAGCCATTCTTAACAAAAATCTTCAATCTTTCTTGAAAATATTTTTCAAAATTTAGCTTGGTTTGTTTAAGAGTGTAAAACTCTTTAACCAACTTAAACAAATGTTCTTCAAAATTATTCATTATTGTGTAAAATATAATCAATATATCTATTGTTTCTATAATGTTTTTCTCCTGAATTATAATAAATCAATGCTTCTTCCCAAGAACCCAATTTATCATATTGTTTTCTTAAAAAACAAAATCCCTTCTTCAAATTATCTTCACTGTTTTCAAATGCAAAATATCTTGGATTCAATTGTAAATATCCTAAGCATCCCTCAGCTGAGAGGACTGTGGAATCGTAACAACTCTCCCTTTTTATCAAATTAAAACAAATATGCTCGGGAATTTGCAATTTCTTAGACAATCTCAGTACAGTCTTTATTTCTCGATCAGAAAAACTATATGCTATTTCATATTTGTTTCTCACAGTCAAACACCTCAAACTATCACCAAAATGTTTAAGACTATCAATTTCTCGTTGTTTCTCCTTAATGATCTTATTTAATCCAATAGTATCCTCAATAAACCTTTCTTTTTGATCTCGAATTGGAAGAATCCAATTCCCTCTTACGAGAAATACTATTGAAATTATAGAAATAATTAACAATAATACAAAAAGACCACTACGATCAACTTTTGTTTTCATTTGTTATTATTTGAGTGACTATTGTTCCTTTGATCTTACTGATAGAACTAACAAATAACACTTTATGATCCTCTTTCAATACCGCTTTTGTGATATCATGCAAATACTGCATCTTCCAAGAGACAAATTTACTGTATTTCTTCACCAACACTTTATTCCACAAATTAAACTTCTTTCCTGTTACAAGAAACATATTATTGCAATATAAAGTCCAACTTTCATCTTTAAATCCTGATGAAATGTCTAATCCCTCAATAAAAAACTTCTCCGTCAAAAACTCGGCAACTCGCACCATTATTCTTGTTTGTAACTTTAAGTTAATGGATACTTTATTGACTTTAGATTGAGTTTTATTCTCGGCCATCTCTTTACCTTTCTGATCCTCGCCATTCTCAACCAATCTATATTCATGATTCCAAAGTCTGCAAGGAAGTTTTTTCTTATTTCTCAACCAAATCTCCCCAATCTTTTGATTACTAAAATGTTTGAAGGGACAAGGGACGGTATTGTGTTCTGTATATAACCCTAAATTCTCACAACCCATTATTGCTATTGGCGTAACAATTTTTACAACTTGTGTCTTGAAGGTCTTAATGTATTTAATGTACTCTACTTGTAAATTCCGTTGTCCGCTGCAATTTCTTATTTGTTTTTCAGTCCCATCAATAATTATTTTATCAGACAAACCTGGACGATAACCAGAAAGACCACATTTATTGCAGCGATACCAATTTCTCACATTCTTATCTGTAATAAGATTAACTTTATGAAAGTCGTGAAGTTTGTTAGATAATGGGAGAACTGTTTTCATAATTATTTAGCTTCTTTCCATTTTTTAACCTCTTTTCATTTTTTAACCAATTCTCTATGTTCTTTTCTTCCGTTTGCGTCTGGATCATCAATAAATTTAGCATTATCTGGAAGGGAGTAATTGATTGATGAACTCTCCGAATTGAAAGATGCCGTATCGGTCGCTCAATTCAGCTTCATTAATTACTATTCCGTGATATTTTGTGACGACTTCTCCGCCATCCCTTACAATTGAAAGGGCATTCATTTTGTCCTCTACTAATTTACGATCATAATCTTTGGTTATCATATAATTATGTATTTTGGTTTATCAACTGAATGATCTCTACAAACAAGTCTTGTAAATTTCTCTTTCTCCCAAGCGACGAATTTTCCTTTCTTGTATCCTGTAATGTCTCCATAAAATTTCCCCGCTTTGTCTCTCACATCAAACTGAGGGATATTTATATTGATCTTAATAATATGTGTTGTTAACCAACGCACCATTCTCTTCCATTTATTATCAGCGGGATCAATAGTAATAACTTTCTTAATCAAGTCTTTTCCACAATGCGGACAAATAGGATATGCTCTCGGGATGTCCTCATCAATGACTCCTATTGGGACATGATTACTATATAAAATCATGAAATCTTTATGATGTATCTTATTGTATCGTATAAGCGACTTCTTCACACTGGGGAAAATAACGAAAGGAATTGTTGCTGTTGCGTTTTTGGCTCCTCCCTTATTTTGTCTCAAAATACTGTCTATTGCCTTTTGCATAAATGGCAACAAATTCGGATGAAATCCCACCTTTTCAATTCCCACGTGGGTTGTATTACTGTAGAAACTTAATTGATACTTGCTCTTTTCCATTATCTCTTTGTTTTTGTTGATATACCGCAATATTTATCAGCCATTTCATTCCACTTGTTTCCGCTATGACCTTTCACTTTAAAATAATTAACTTTGAATTTTGAATTTAAGCTCAAATCAAGTAGTTTTTTCCAGTAGTCAACGTTCTTGACATTTAGAAAGTCCCTAAGGAACCAAGTTTCATACCATTTATCTTTAAAGCAATTAATTATATATGCGGAATCTGAATAAATATTCACGCAATCTATATTTCTGAAAGAACGAAAGAACTCTAATGCTCTAATTACAGCAGTGAGTTCCATTGTTTGTGAGGTCGGTGATGTTCTATTTATTCCTGTAAGAATTTTTACTATCTTATCGTCCTGGAGGATGATTGCTGCCCAGGAGCCAAGTCGTTTTGACTTTGAGAGTCTATTGTTGCAACTGCCGTCTGTATAAACGTCATACATTCGTCCAGTCTCGTTTTTCTTCACTCCATTCTTTGCTGTAATTATCTTGCATAATAGCTATTAACCACAATTTTTCAAAAGTAATTTCCCCAAAATCCTTTTGAAATTGTTCCGACATTACTCCTGCCATTGTTGTATCTTTAGCTAAAACATGTACTCTTAAAGATAATTGATAAATGCTGAATTGTTTATCCTCTTTATATATTTCTTGTAATTGATCCTGGCGAGGCAACCAAACACCTGCTTTCTGAGTTGTATCTTTATTGCAAACAATAATTATATTTGTCACATGGCAAAACCAATCTCCCTTATGGGACAAATTGTATTTTTCCTGTATCTCTGTAGCTTTGCTACACATGAGAATGTATTTTTCTGAAATATCCATAACTATTTATTTTTACGTTTCATTTGTATTCTCGCCCATTCATTTAAATCAAAACACCATTCTCCAGTTGCAGTGTCAAAACAAATCATTTTCAATTCATAACAATCCTTAATTCCCGGCCAAAGTCCCTCCCAAATATCGCTATCTCCATCTTCGCAAAAACAACTTAATCTTTGTAAGCCGCAAGAAGTACACTTTGCAATATCACAATTTTCTTCATGTTTAGTCATTGAAGGAACGCCGCAATCTCCACAATATCCTCCCATTTCCTGAGCTTCCTTAAACAGTCTTTCGCAAATTTCATCAATTTGCGCTGAAAAAAGACCTTTTTGTTTCGGTGTATAAAACATTATATCGCTAATTTTAATTGTTCTCCGCCATTGACGAATGCAGCGTATTCCTTGGCGTTCAATCTGTACGCCCACTTACATCTATATGGGCTATAAGGAAATGGTAATCTCTTCATCACTATTCCTTTAACAGGTTTGCGCTCCAAAATTTGAGTATTTCTATAAAGCCAGGAGAATATCTCAGACCAATTATCCTTTCGCTGAGGATAAATTTGAAAGAATTTGTTTGCAGTCATCCAGTATCCGCCATCAAGAACTGGTTGAACTATTTTTAATATGTCTAATATTTTCTTTCTTTTTTTCATATTAGCTCCCTCTTTCACAACCTTTATAAAGGTATTTATATTAACTTTGCGGGCAAAATTCATTTTATTAATTTATTTTCTATGTACGAAATCGCTTCCTCTACAATAACATCCTCAATTTCTTTTTCTCTCATTGGAAATTCCCCCATTTGAACCAAGCAACATACATATCCGTCAATAAATATTAATGCTTTTTGTATTAATTTATTTTGCACCCATAAATTATGGGTTTGAAAGTAGATTTTAATTTGACTCTTAATCCTGTTTTTATCTACTTTGAATTTTCCATTGATTTCTTTATTTTCCATAACAAAAATAATGAATTCTTGAATTCATTCTACACTTTAAAACATTCATATTCGCCATTTCATTTTCCACTCTTTGAAGAACATACGCTTCTGATTGCGTCTCCAAATGCGTCTGTTGTTTAAAGAATTCCGTCATATTAAATCCTGTAATATGGTTGAATCCCTGTGAGAAGTTGTCTTTAAATTCATTCGCTATCCAAATCTCATTGTGTTCCGGAAAGAATACCACATTATATCCATTATCCGTCAATATTTTGATGATCTTGTTCATAAAATTTAGTTATTTTTTGTTTAACGCTTTGTAGCAATTGATAATATCTACTCCCATTCATACCAACAACTTTCTTGACATAATCATTCAACTTCACCATACTTAACCGTGATTCTATTAACTTCTTTTCTTCATCTGTAAAATCAATCTTATTCAAATAATAATTCAAAAAATCAATCTCTGATGTTGTTGTAATGCCGTTTACAGATGTTTTAACCAAATCAATTCCTATATCCTTAATGTGTTTCCTACAATTCCTCTCAATTAATCTCAACAAATGTCTCGAAAGAGCCTTATTGTAAAACCAATAAAATGATTTTTTTTTACGCAAATCAAAGGAACAAATACACTTCTCCAACACTATATAACACTCTGAAATTAAATCATTTTTTGTAAACACCAATTCTCGTTCATATTCACATGTAAGAAAAGCAAAATTATTTATATTTTTTACAATTATCTTTGATAAATATCTAAACAATCTCACTCTGTGTCTTTCAAGAACTTTCTCTTCTCCACACTTCCTACAAATGAGAATAGATTGTACAACTCTTTGCTCGTCGTACTCAATCTTCTCGCCACACAAAGAATTGAATGTAATCTTCATTTTTTCTTCGGTTTGAATTGATTCTTAATCATATCCATTTTCTTTTCTTCATCAAACTTCTTAAAATGATTATGACTACGTTCTTTCAATATCTTCTTTTTTCCTTCACTATTTTTACTGGAAAATTCACCAATATTAACATTATCGTAATCTCCCTCAGGGGCAACAAATTTTGTGTTAATACTCTTACATTTCTCACACTTAACTTTTTGTCCTAATGTATAGACATGTATAACAGTCACATGTCCGCAATCACTACATTTAAATTCCATATTATTTAATGTTTAAGTCTGATTTTGTAAGTGCTAATAACCACATCGCATCTGCTTCATTATTATTACCGCCCTTATATCTTAATTTTAAGATTGCTGATCTCACCATAGCTGGCTTCCCGCAATTACCATTTCCTGTGGCGAATCTCTTCATTTCTTTTGAACTATATGCTCTATATTCCACTTTATTCTCTACACAAAACTTTTCAATTTGTCCTATTATTTTGGATTGTGTTATAACTCCTTGGGTGTTTCTCCCTCCTGGTCTCTCATAAGTTACAACATCAAACTTATAGGCATCATATATTTCTTGCAACTTAGTCTGTAGGCGAATTAACTTCATTCCCCAACTCTCGTCTTTCTTTGTACGCAAATCCCAAATTCCCCACAATGTGGTATTTTTATCTACAAATAATGCCCACCCAGACTCTGTAGCTGGATCAATAGCTAATATTTTCATATACAACTCTCCCCATTCTTATATTTAACAAATATTTGATTCTCCCGACCAATATCGTTGTTTTGATGCGATATTACTAAATTCGTTTGTTGACTCTTATCTAATATCCTCAATAGTTCTAATTGCCCTGCATTATCCAGGCTCTCGAACGTCTCATCAAGTACCATAAAATCCAATCCCCCGCTATCTGAAGCTGAATTAATCAATGTTTGCAATGCTAATATCCCGCAAATATTGATTCTCTTTCGTTGTCCGCCAGAAAATTTACGGAACTTGCTCCAAATTTGTTCATTTTTGCTTACTAATATATCAATTTTCTCCCTAACTTCCTTGGACTTCAATACTTTAAAACCATTTATCTTTACAAGAAGATTCATTTCAAACCTGTAAAGGAATGAATTTACAACGGATTCAATGATTGAGAGTGTTTTGTTTACCAAAAAGGTCTTGAATCCTAACAGCCCAAAATTAACCTTCCAAAATTCATAATTCTTCTTTTGCTCGGTCAACTTTTCGTTATTTACAACTAATATACCAACTTCCTCTAACTTCTTTCGTCTCTCAGCTTCTAAATCTTGAATCCGCTTAATATTCTTCTTAAAGACTTTCAACTCTTCTAATTTCTTTGTATTGCTGGTTAATTGTTCCTTCAGAGTCTTTATGTTTCTTTCAGTATATCCTATTGACTTTTCAATGTTTTCAATAGCATTATTAATTTGAATTCGTTTGGATGCACTTGTTTTTTGATCGTCCAATTTCTTTCTTAACCCACTTATTTCAGTTTCTTTCAAATCTATCCCAAATTCATACGTATTTATAACTTCTTTACATTGCTTCAATGTTTCTTCCAGTGTTTTGAAATCAACTGTGGGATCAATGGTAGACCATTTATACTTACATTTTGGACAGACCATATTTCCGTCAATCTTTATTTCCAAATCATTCTTTATAACTATTGATTCTCTTCGTTCTGTTTGTAAGATCCTCAATAACTTCTCTTTTGTTTGTATGTCCGAACTAATATTATCATCAACTTTTTGTTTTGTTAAATTCACTAATTGTTTGTCCTTCATCGTCTTTTCAGTCTTTGAAGTGTTTAGTTTGTTTAACTCCTCAGTCACTTCTCGCTTCAATTCTTTTACCTTATCCTGTAACAAAACCATTTCCTCATTGTATTCCTTCAATCTTTCTTCTTTTTCATAAGTTAATGACTCTTCCAAAGATTCAATTTGAGCTTGAGCTGCATCAATGAGATTATTATTACTCTGTATGTTAGTATCAATCTTATATAAATCTTCCGCTACAAATTCTATCAACTTATCTACTGTTACAGAATTTGTAAATCTCCCTATTATTTCCTTCTTTTGCATATCAGAAGCCATAAAGAAGGAATTACTATTGTCTTGATTAATGATAAAGTAATTTAATATATCGTCTTTAGTGATTCCTATTCGCTGAAGAACATATTTATTCTTTTCAGCCACAGAAACCAATACTTCATTTGGAATACCATTATCTGATATACTGCATACAGATGTATGATTTCTCCTAAATATTCTATGTATTCCTAATTTTGCTTTTATTAATGGATTGCTTAATTCCCCAATAAGCTCTGAAAAAGTTGATTGATCGTTGATAAAATCCTCTTGATTTAGTTCTTTTGTATAAACATCCAATAATAATATTGTTATGGCTTCTACAATTGAAGATTTTCCTGCCCCATTACTATCTGCTCCCTTATCGTCTTCATTGATTCCATATATCAAAGTCGTTTTATTCTTATTGAATTCTATTGTAGTATCCCTGTGGGACTTAAAATTCACCAGACGTATATTGTCTAAATACCACATATTATTCTTTTCAATATTTATTTTCCACCAATTCTGGGAACCACTCTTGCATATAATTTCTAACTTTCCAAAAATATTGCTCCCCCCAATCTGATAATCTCAAAGAATATCTATCGTATTGTCCGCTTGTATTAATTAATATACCCTTATGAAGCAAGGCCATTATATGAAATTTATTCTTTTGAAACTCCTCACTTCCATCAGGACAAGCAAATATTTGATTAACAAGACATCTCGCTCCATCTATTGTTATTTGAATAGTCGCTTCAAATTGCACTGTTTTCATATTACAACATTTTAAAATAATTCATTGCTATTTGTCTTTGTTCTGACTGTACTTTATTAATAGCACAATACTGAATGAAGTTCTTCATTATGCTCTTATTGTCAAACCGTATTGTTCCAACTTCCTCCAATAATTGTAATGATCTAACAACATTTTTATTTTCTTTTTTCACTTCTATCCCTACATCCTCAAACATATTCTTATCAATCATCGCTAATTGATCCTCAGTCCCCTGGAAAATGAAACGGATATTGTTTGTTGAATTCGCAAACTTCTTCCGCATCGTTTCAATAAAAATCTTGTTTCTTACATCTAAATCTAATACAACTTTTATATATTTCTTAAAGTTTATTGGGATTCTCGTGATCTCACCATCTTTATCATCAAACAACCAAAATCCCTTATCATTATCCTCTCCATAATTATGTGGTTTTACAGATCCAATATAGGTTATTTTATTTGTTAATTTGCAATAATTGTGATAATGTCCTACAAAGACCTTACTGAAAGAGCTAAACAATCCTTGTTGCAAGCCATCCTTAACCAGTGTTCCATCATTGTTTTTTATTCCATTTACAGCAGAATGCATAAATAAATACTTTCCTCGCTCCCCGTTTGACGCTTCTTCTTGTAAGACATTTAATCTTCCTATGAGAGAACCATTTTCTTTAAAGTATGGTAGAAAATACCATTTAGTCCCATTATCATTGAGATAAACGTCCTCTTCACTTGATAATAAAAAATTAGAATTTTTAAACAACCCCAAATAGTTTAATTCGCTCTCTAAATCGGTCTTATCGTGGTTTCCTGGGATAGCATACAACTTAATTTTATGGTCTTCCAATTTCTTCAATATTTCGGAAAAACAAAGTAATACAGCTAATTTTTGAGCAGACCTATTGACAAACATATCTCCAAGAAATATCCACTCCCTTACTTTGAGTTCTTCAGACTTCTCTATTCCTTGATCTATGATTTCCTTACATTCCTGCAAATTATCTTCCTTCAAGTGTAAATCGCTGAAAAGGAACGTCTTCATTATAATTCTTGTTTAGCTAATACATCCGCATGACGCTCTTTTGTTATCTTGCTAAGGAGTATTGGGATGAATTTGCTTCCATTGATATAGTTAGCATAGTATGTACGCTTGCTACTCCAAGTCATTTTACCATTCATAAAGTTGTATTTATTGGCTGTCTCTTTCTTTATTATACCTTTCTCCACAGCGTATTCAATATCTTCCTCACTTATAACCACGCCATAACCCAAAAGAATCTCAATTGTTGTCTTTTTTCTTGGCCCAAAATCATTCTTCTCTACCTTCACTTCAGTATATTGCGCCACTTCTTCCTCATCCAACTTCTCCCATGATTTTCTTGCAGTCCTCAGCCTTAAACAAGGAAGAAATTCAACCCAACTCCCACCTGGGGAGTCCTTGCCTCCGGTCATAAAGTTATCAATAACATGGTTTAATATAATAAATACAATATCCTTTTCGTATATTTGTGCGAGCATAGCTTTCATAGCTGCCTTAGCATTCTTAGCAAAGCTCCCCATTTGAGCGTGCTTATATTCAGTCTTTGTACCTTTCTCTGCATTTTTTTGCTCTATCTTAGCATTCGCTTGAAATGCCTCAACTTCAGCTCTGGAGAGTGTGCCACCCAAACTGTCCCAATACACAAAAATCTTTGGCTTTCCGGGAAGTTTTTCTTCCCTCCATATATCTGATATCTCATTGATATAATTTTGAAGTTTGAAAAACAAATCCTCCACAAATTTACTTTTAATGATTATTACATCCTTGGTTTTTACACCTATCTTCTCAGCGTACAACTTGCTATCCCTGTTCTCTGAAGAAAGAATGATACAAATACCATCTTTATGTTTTTGTTGAAAGTTCTTCATTGCGTGAAGAGCGATAGTGGTCTTCCCTGACTTGGATTTGCCGGATATTTCTGTTATCCCAACAGGGAAACCAAGTGTTCTTATATTATAATCCAGTTCTGGACTACCTGTACTGATCCAGGTTGAAACATCCTCAAAGGGATTCTTTTCACTAAATCTAATAACATCGTCCGAATTAATACGCTGTAAAACTTTATCTATCAATTCCATAATATTGTTTTTAATTATTTGGAACAACGACAGGATTCGAACCTGTGACTTGCAATTTAGAAGGTTGCCGCTCTAACCAGCTGAGCTACGTTGTTCTTTGTCTTCAATTACTTTCCTTGTAATTTTTTCTTAATATCCGCCAAAGTCGGCTTTTTCTTTACTACTGGTTCTTCAACTTCCTCTTCCTCTGGTTCTTCAACCTCTTCCCGCACATCTTCTGTTCCCCCTGCGGAAGGCATTACTTCCCTGATTTTATCCCGAATATTATCATCGGTCATGCTGGGGAATACTTTGACTTCCAATCCTTGTTCTTTTATCAACATCTTTAAAGCATTGCGGTCAAGAGCATCCAAATCAATTCCTGGTATTTCTTCCTCTTTAACTTCCTCTTCCTCTGGTTCTTCAATCTCAGCTTCTTCTTCAACTGCTGTTACTTCTCGAATGGCTTTGCGTATGTCATCGTCAGTCATTTTAGAAAATACCTTAATATCCAAACCTTCTTTCTTAATATGTTTCTTCAATGTTTCCCGATCCATTTCGTCAAAATCATCACCTTTCTTGCTGGTCTTCCGGCTACTTTCACTATATTGTTTTTTAACCTCTTCCAAGATCTCTTGAAATTCTTCATCATCAAACAATCCCATCTCATTAACTTCATCAAAATTCCTCAATCCCTCACAGGCTTTCTCAAAATCATCTATGGTATATACATCACCGTACAATTCTGATAAGGGTTTTGACTTATCCAATTCGCCTAATTCCTCAATTGTTAAAGGCATGGGACTCTTAGCGAGATTAACCTTATATTTGTCGGCTGGCTTCTTCGCTTTAGGATTCCAAGTAATAAGAATTGGAATGCCTTTCTTGGGATCTGTAAAGGGATCAATTTCAATTGGCTCATCAACATCTTCCGTTGTAGAAATGCTATTCATTTGATCTCTTATGGACTTCTTTACTTCCAAACGACCGAATTCTTTTACTGTCTTTTCTCCCACTTTGGTGATTTTCAAAGCATACATAATCCAAGTAAACTGGAGGAGCAATCCGTCCTGCCAATGAGTTAATACTGCTAACTTTTCAGAATTATTGTCATCATCAGCTAACTTCTTTTTGGCGAGCGCCACATATTCCTCAATAATATCCCTTTTACCTCCGCCATGGATGCGGCCATTAAGAACGGTTGAACGACCCAATTCATTGTTTTCCTTTTCCACTGAAATCCAATGAACGCCACGGACTGAATAAAAACTGTTCTCTCCTTCATGTTTAGGAAGGATACGAAACTTTGTAGTGCCCTCATCTATTGTGAGAAAGTCACTAAAGGAATTGTTGAATTCCTGATTTTCCTCCGCAATCTTATTTTTCAGTGTATTTACACTGGTTGCGGAGTACTTTGCATACAAATCTTTTTCTTTCGCCATTGTTTTACTTGTTTTTTATTAATACGTCTTGTGATTTTATTGTAATTCCATTATATGTTTTTATTAATTGTTTCAAATCAATATCTCCTGGTTGTATTGTAAGAGACAACTTTTGAAGAATATCTGCTTTTGCCTTCGCAGCCCAATAGATACTATTAATCATCTCTTGTTCCTTTTTTACATTATTAACTTGGGTGCTCTTTGCACGATATACTGGGCTCTTTCGCTGATAGGAATCAATCATATCAAGAGTCCATTTAATACCTTTATTCTCATAATAAATTCTGGCCTCTTCACGTATCTTGGCTTTAAATATACGATAACCCAATTCGACCTCATTCTTCCTGTTATTCATTTGCGCTAACAAGAGACCGAACCTATTTAATATGACCGGGAAGGTGGCAACCTCTGCTATGAGCGACTGGTAATCAATTTTTAATAATTTGTCAACATCAATATCGTCTGCAAATAAATCTACCGATATTGTTAGCACCCTTTCGCCCAAATTAACTGTTATTTTTTCCATTTTATTATTTATTTTCTTGTCCTATACAAATTAATTTTTGTTTTAATTCTTTAACTTTGTTTAAATACCATTTCTCCTTTTCAAAGTCTTGCTCCAATGATATGCCTGGTTTGGTTCCCGCACGCATACGATATTTTAAAGCATTCCCCTCACAATAATGAATGGTTGCTTCTACTCCCCATATTCTTTCAATCATATCAATGACTTCAACAGAATAATTTTTGTAATGTTGAGGGTGATTAACAAAGTCATAATCCCTTGATTCTTCTTTAATCACAATAGCACAACTTTTTGAAAATGTTCTACCATCCAATGATTCATCCAATGATTTAATTTTCCAATATGCTCCATTATATGTAGTCACATGCAATTCTCTACCAATATAAGGCACTAACCAATCAGAGTCAACTTGCTTGTTAATTTTTACCAAATAAACATCCTTATCCGACATAATTTTCTGATATTAAATTTTGTGAATATTGTATTAATTCTCCAATGAATTCTTTGTTTAATTGATCTGGATTGAATCCTGAAGAAATATCTTCCAATAATTGGCAACTGTTCTTGAAGCCTATTAAGGATCGCCCATATTCTTCCATTAATTGTTTATTTCCCATCCCTATTTCTTTTCTTAAATAAAATATACAGCTATACCAATCAGCGATCTTAATTATTGCAGAGTCCAATTCATCCTTGAGGGCATAAATTCCTTCTTTCTTGAAAACTCTTCTTAGCCATGAATCTTCTGGAAAATCTTTATCAAACATAAAATTGCAATACATATCAATACAATCTCTTATTTGTTTTCCGTTCCAATCATTGTGTTTAATTTTATGATTTATGTCAAAATCATATGTTTCGTCAAAATCATGCAACATAGCCTTATCTGTCAATCTCAACTTATCTTTGTCCTCAACAAACAAATATTCAACCATTATTCTTACAACAAAAACAACAAAATACGAATGTGCGGCTACAGATTCCCTATTTACAACACGACTACCATTCCAACGATTTAAATTATAAAAAATATCAAAACTTTTTTCTTTTAAAATTTTTTCTAACATTCTTACCATATTATTCTCCTTCTTTTTATTTTTTCACCAATTATAATTCTATTATTTTTGTATGTTCTGTGTCGGTATATAAAACATTGAATCCCTTGTAATCATCATATTTTATCTTGCCGGTAACAGCAAACAATGTCTCTTCTTTTTTAATCTTCTCCAATTGCTTTTTATTTTCACCGTATATATCCGACCACGCTGTAACGTACAAAGTCTCATAATTATTTTGCACCACTAATTCAGCAAACTTCCCTCTCTTGCTTTTCCGTTCCCTTATAGAAGTCAAAAACCCAACAACAATGCCTTGTTTAAAGTTGTTCTTACCAGTTAAAAAACTTTCGGCTGAAAGATATAACCTTGAAAGACGGCGGTCGTATGCGTTCAATATCTCCTCAAAATTCAATTGACCAAATCCTGCCACTTCTTTCTGCAACAATATCCAACTATAATTTCTATTGTACTTGCTCTCACTATATTTTTCTGGAAAAGTTGTGTTACTTTGTTTGTATGCTTCTTCTAACAATTTTTTTCTTTGTCTTTCGTCTTTAATGTTTTCTATGATATCAAAACATCCCGCAAGTATCAATACCTCTACAATATTCTTTTTAACGCCTCTCCCAGCTGTTCTGTCAATAAAGTCTTTCAAACTCTTGAATTTCCCTTCTTTCCTTACTGCAAATAATGCTTTAATTGTTGCCTCGCCCACTCCTTTCACACTTATCAAAGACCAATAGATTGTGTTTATATTGGGATCACAGCTGAAACTGTATTGAGACTCATTTATGTCTGGTGGGTTGATTTTGATTTTAATCTTGCGTTGATTGATCTCATTAATGATATTTGGAATATCATAATCCTTATCACCAAAGGAAAAAGCTGTCGTATAAAATTCGAGAGGATAATGACATTTGAGCCACTGTGATTGATACGCCATAATAGCATATGCACAACTGTGAGAACGATTAAATCCATATTCCGAAAACAAGAGAAGTTTTTTCCAAATTTTTGCTGCCTCCAAGTCCCCACAACCATTTTTTATCGCCCCCTGTATAAATTTCTTTTCATATAATTCCATCTTCTCACGCAAAAAATGCTTAATAATTGTTCTGACCGTATCCGATTCTGCGGCTGAAAGATTTCCAAGAACCATAGTGGCTTGCATAATTTGTTCTTGGTACACAAAAAGACCATATGTTTTTTCTGTTACTATCTTAAGACCATAATCATAAACAACCTTCTTTCTTCCATGTTTTATTTCTGCATAGTCCAAATGCGCTTTAGATCCTATTGGTCCTGGGCGATAAAGAGCATTCATAGCTATTAAATCTTCAATATTATCTGGTTTAACTAATTTTGAATATTTCTTTATACCATGCGTACCAAATTGAAATACATCCTCATTATGTCCCTTCTGAAATATTTTGTAAACTTCTTCATCATCTAAAGGTATATCGTCCAGCGCAATGACCTTATTCTTGTATCTCTTAATAAGTTTAATCATCATATCAAACTTATCCAACTGCGTTATTCCCAATATGTCTTCCTTAAGAAAGCCAGCCCTCTCAACATACTTTCCCTCCCATTCAGTTATTAATACATCCTTTCCTTTCTCCTTGATTTTTCTAACAGGAACTTGCTGAAAAATATTTAATTTTTGTCCCTTATAAAAAACTTTTGGAACTAATAATAATGCAGAAGCATGAACTGATGCTGCCCTCGCTTGATTAACAGCGCACTTCAAATCATTAACTAAATCAAAATTTTCTTGTATAAATTTAATTAGCTTTTCATTGTTCTCTGTAATGGCGACCTTAAACAAATCTTCCCAATATAGTTCGTCCCAATCATTAAACATAGAAGTAATATAATTCAAATAAGTAAAATTCAAATTATGTTCCTCTCTTCCAAAATCTTTAATGACTCCTTTTAATCGCATTTTCGTGAATGTTCCAACAGACGCTGTATAGTTTGAACCGTATTTTGTTTCAAAATATTCCTTAATTTTATCCCTTTTTGATGATTGAAAATCCAAATCTATATCGGGAAGATTATCTTGAGAGGCTGCTCTTTCTTTTGAAAACCTTGTTTCGTTCATAAATCTCTCAAACAAAAGATCAAACCTTATTGGATCAACAGTTGTAATATCTAACAAAAAAGCCACCAAACTTCCCGCCACACTTCCTCTCGCATTCCCCACCAATATTTGATTATTTTTAGCCCACTTCACCACATCCCACAATATAAGAAAATAATCAATAAAATTATTGTCTTCAATAACTTTCATTTCTCGTTCCAATCTCGCCATATAAACAACTTCATCAGCCCTTCCTTGAACCTTTAATTCCCAACCTTCTGCAATTATTTCTTCAAATAATTCTTTATTATCTTGACCGCTCTCAAAAGTAGGAAGTTTTGAATTACCAATATCAATCCTGAAAGAGCAACTGTTTGCTAATTCAACCGTATTACCAATCATCCGAACTAACAATTCGTAATAAGTTTCTCCATTTTTATATTTTTTTTCTCCCTTAAACAACTCTCCTAACAAAGAAATGGAGTCATCCAAATTCTTATAGTATTGACTCTTGCTGACTGGTTGTGACTTTCCCGCAACCTTATTCAATCTTCTTTTCACATTACTATCCCTCTTATCCAGATAATAACAATCATTTATCAAAATTGGCTCAACTAAATTACAAAGTTCATTAAAATATTGTTTTAATCCCAACAATTTTTGTTTTTCATAATCTAATCCTTCATAGACAACTGTATCTATCTGGTAAAAACAACGATCAAAATACTTTCGATACAACAAAATATATCTCTTACAAACATTTGGTTCCTTATTATTAACAATACTCTCTTTGGAAAATATCAATATCAATCCCTCAGAATATTTCAAAAGATCATTCTCCTTAATGAATCCGCTGTTATCAATATTGATTGCCTTGTTAATCATTAACAAATTTTTCCAACCCTCTTCATTCTTTACATATAATTTCAACTCATATGTCTCATTTTCCGTCAACTTATCGTATAAGACTGTTATGGTCTCTCCAATAACAAATTTTAATTTCTTTTCCTCGCATTCCATTTGAAATGCCACAATACCAGCTAATGTATTTTTATCGCATATTCCCAATCCTATATGATTCAAGAATAATGCTTTCTTCGCCCAACTCTTCATATTTCTTGATCCATTCAAAAGCTCATATTCTGAATGAACTCCAAGGTTCACAAAATCATAATCAAAGTCTTGTTTGGCTTTCCCAATATGTCGTAGATCTTCAAACTTTACTGGAACTTTCCAAGTTTCCTTCTCCTTATTGATCGCACTGTAATAGTATTGACCGCCGAATCTGAAAATGACAAAATTAGCTTCACAATCATATATCTCTTCCCATTCTTCGTCAGTTATTTCCAGTAGAAAATCCTTATTTATGACCTTCTCTTTGTACTTCAAAAGATAGTAAATACCCTGTCCAATAATTTGAATGAATTTCTCCTTGTAAAGAAAATCAATTTTCTCCTCAGTTAACCATTCTCTTAATAATTCGTCCATAACCAATTTTTCTTAATTCTCGCTGTCTTTTTATTAACTTTGGAGATTTACTTGACTGCAATAAGAAAACATGGGACGCAAAAGCTCTACATGCGTCCCAAAAAGAAATCCTTACCGGCATAACACAGCGTTTCGCTCAACATTTTTTCTACAAAAACAACAGCATCTTCCTTCAAATTCTTATTCTTTATTCGTTTTATCAGCCAATTTAATGCTAAATATGTATAATCGTCTGGGAGAGTATGATTTGAAATATCTTGAATAGCTCTCCAGGTGGCTCCGTCAGCATCCTTATCTAACATTTTCTTGCGTTGTATAAATTTATACAACAAATAAAATATCTTTCCCAATTTCACACTAATTTTACAAATAGATTCATGATCTCTTTCAAAATAATAATCATTATCACCAGTCTTATAATTATATAACAAAAACTTTATTATTCTTTTTACAGTTTCATCCACATTCCCCAGCTTATCCTTATATGTTTTTCCTTTCCCTACAAATTCATAATGATTAAAATCAAACGGAACTGACTTAACGATATCATACAAATCATTCATAACTTCTCCGCACCAATTCTTTACAACTTCATCTGTAATGGAATTATTCAAATAATAATGAAGACTTTGAATATTGTGGGTTTGTGTTCCCAACTCAACATCCCCTATACAATGAACCATTAATTCTGTAATAAAACTAAATTGGAAGACATTGGTTCCCAAGCCCCAAGCAATATCATTACTTCTGTTCGCTATGGTTGTTATAAGTTTCCCATCCCTTATTTTTAAAAATACCAAGTCATTACAGGGCAAATCAAGACTTTTAACGCCCAAATCCAAAAAGGGATCCCAAATCCCCATAACAACTCTTCTATCATCAAGATTCTCAGCTAACATCTCAATAGCTTTTGCAACTTGATCCAAACTAACATCTCCAGGAGAATCAGAATTATTACCATATTTTCTTAATCTGAATCCATAAGGTGCATGAAATGTTTGACCGTTATCGCTAAATTCACTCATCCGGCTGTTAAATATAGTAAGAAATTCAACATCACTTCTTCCCGCCCATATCCACAATGCTTCCGCAAGTAAAAAGAAGATATTAGTGTCTCTCCCAAAACCTCCTACACATCTTTTCAAAGGATCTTTAATAACTAATTTGAAATCAATTAATTCCTTTGTATCCCCATACCGACTTTTTTGTTCCTTACCATTATCCACTAAGAACTGGTTCAGCAACGGATATTCTGATGAGAAATTATCCGTAACACATACTCCGCCATCTTTGTTAATCATGAAATTGTTATTTTAATTTTTACCGCTTATTCTTACTTCTCTTCAATTATCACCCAATTACAGTATATAGTATTAACTTTGTTTCAAAAACAAATTCTCCCCACCTTTCTACATTGAAGAGAATAAAAAAGGGAGCCCAGCGGACTCCCTTAAAATAACTTTGAATCTTCTTAAATTACTTTTTCTTCGCAACAACCTTCTTAGCAGGGACAGCTGGCGCGACTTTCTTGGCGGCTGGTTTTTTCACTTCCGGTTCTTCAACCTCCTCCACTTCTTCTTCAACTTCCAGCTCGACTTCTTCCACTGAAGCGTCATTGATCGCCTGACGAATGTCTTCATCGGTCATTTTGGTCGTGACTTTGACATCCAGTTCGCTGTCTTTGATGAGCTTCTTCAACTCATTGCGATCCATATCATTAAGTCCCAAGGGATCCTCACCTTCGACCACTTCTTCTTCAACTTCCTCAGCGACTTCAGCTTTTCCTTTTTTGCTGGTCATCTTCTCATCCAACTTCGCTTTATTAGCCCCCAATTTTTTATCAGCACCTTCCAATTTCGCAACCAATTCGGCAATGTTTTCAGGAGTAAGAATTTCAGCGATAGTGACCATCGTTATGGGTTTTACAAGAGGCAAACGGTTGTCATAATTCTTGATTTCAACTTCAAACGGTTCAAGAAACGCCTCAGCCGACTTCAGATCATGACTGAAGACCGTGAAATCCAAGGAACCCACCAAGTTCTTACCATCAACACGCAGGTCACAAAAACGCACGATTGATTTCTTTGCATTCTTCAACTCAACGAACACGGTAATGCCTGAAGAGATCAGGTTGAAAACAATACCGGTAATTCCCTTAAACAATTTCTTAAAAGGTTCAAGCATTTTCATATGAGTCTCATTTTCCTTGTCCCAACCGGAACCAGTGATCTTGGCGGTAGCAGCTTTCGCTTTCTTGGTCGGACCTTCCTCAATAACTTCTTCTTCAGCTTCTTCCTCTTCAGGATTGACCGCTGCAATAATTGCGTCCCGAATGTCTTCATCGGTCATTTTGGTCGTGACTTTGACTTCCAGGGCATTTTCTTTAATGTACGCTTTCAACGCATTGCGATCCAGAGTGGAAAGATCAAGACCTTCTTCCGCTTCCTCCTCTGTTTCTTCCTCTTCAACAGGCTCTTCGGCTTCTTCAACTTCCTCAACACCAGCATCAACATCAAAAAATGCCTCGTACATACTGATAAGGTCATCAATCGGATCTTTTTCAACGTCAGTCACATCAAATACCTTCAATTTTTTAATAAGGATCTTAGTAGCTTCTTCAACGGTCATCACCTTTGTGATTTCCAATTTAGCCAGCTCGGCGATTTGCGATTTGCTTAATTTTGTAGCCATATTTTTAATGTGGTTGACCTTTACACCATAAGGTTCTAATTTGTATTTAATTGTTTGTTTGAATTATTATAACTTTGTTTTTGTGAAAATGTTTACGACTTTAAAGAATCAAGAAAGAAACAAGCGACCTTAAATGCATTCATTCTGGCTTTTGATTCTGGCACCTCCGGATTTGTGAATTCATTAGGGTTATTCCAAAAATCAGCGTCCCATTCTTGGCGAGTACGAAGACAACAGCCTAATTGAATCATTTCTTCACCATCTTTTCCCATATATGCTGATGTTGCATATTTATATAAATTTAAAGCGAACATCGCATTAGCAATTCCTACTTTTGCCCGTGTGTCTACTTTTGCCCCTTCACCTACTTCTGCCCATGCACCCACTTCTGCCCGTGTGCCTACTTTTGCCCGTGTGCCTACTTTTGCCCCTTCACCTACTTTTGCCCCTTCACCCACTTCTGCCCATGCACCCACTTTTGCCCATGCACCCACTTCTGCCCGTGTGCCTACTTTTGCCCGTGTGCCTACTTTTGCCCCTTCACCTACTTCTGCCCATGCGCCCACTTCTGCCCATGCGCCCACTTCTGCCCGTGTGCCTACTTTTGCCCCTTCACCCACTTTTGCCCCTTCACCCACTTTTGCCCCTTCACCCACTTCTATATTAAGTCTCTCAAACTCTTTCTTCAAATCAGAAAGAACTTCATATTCATGTTCTTTCCAATTATACTGTTCGTCTCTTAAATAAATTGTTTTCATTGCTTTGTTCTCCTATATTAGTTTACAATTTTGTTTCACAATCATAACGCAAAGTAACTAATGTTTCCGCAATTCGCAAAACTTTTTCAAAAATACTTTGCAATCTATTGTTCCTCAAGTTCATACGTACAAACAAAAATTGGATGATTTTCACACAAATCATCCTTTTGTTGCCTTAACTTCGCAAGTTGTTCTCTTATGACTTTCGGAACCTCATTACCTTTTCTTTTATTTGTCGCTTTGATTCGGTCAATACTATATCCTTTGAGATACATACAAAAAACTCCCTGCTCAAAACCCCTCTCTAATCCTTGCAATACATCAATTCCGTTTACAACCACTTCTTTATCACGGAAATTCAACTGAAGGGAATCCTCACGGCCAATATCAAACTCTATATCACCGAAAGATACCAAGTTCCCTTTCTTTTGCAATACAGTTATCCAATCCCTCAACTTATTAATAATTCCTGCCTTTATATAATACAATAAAGGTACTGGACGATATTTGCCCGTCTTCTTGTACTCCTCAACCTTTTTTAAGTATGACTGTATAAGCAGCCATATCTTCAATTTAAGTTCTTGAACTGTATCCTCATACTCAAAACCAAGTTTCTCTAATTGATTTACACGAGACGCATACGTGTAAGCAAGTTTCTCGTATTCCTTAAACAATTCTTCCAGCTTTGCTCTGTTTTCCATAATAATTTGATTTACAATTTTGCAGCTAATTAAGGGTATTTTCCCGAAATCGCAAAATCAATACCAAAAATAAATTATTATTGACTGGAAGATAGGCAGTTATAAGATTCGTGTTACGACTTGGAAATTGAATGGCTTCTCAATTGACTCTCCCTTCAATTTCACAAACACTAAATTTTTTTCTAAGGTTGCTCTTACAATATGCCCCGTCAGCTTCTTTTCTTCAATATTGACTCGCACTTCCGCACCTTCATTATAATAGTTTATTATATCATCATTAGTCAATTCAAACTTTGGAAGACCAATAACAGGATAAATCTGTAAAATGTAATTCCTTTTCTCTTCATCATTATTAAAGATACTATCCAAGTTATTTTTCAAAGCAATGTCTTCAATCTTTTGTTTCTTAAAGTCCATCACCTTTTTATAATACTTCTTGTCCTTAGGAGATGGGTATATTTTCTTGCGTATTTCTGCAATGTAGTATTCTCGTTGTAAAACTTCAAAAAATTTCAATATAGAAATATGCCGATCTTTATTTTCACTCATACCAATTTTTTCTTTAACACAATTCCCACATTATATTCTATTGAATTCTTTAAATTTTCAAAAACCGTTCTGATTTCATCCTGTGCAGAATCGCCTAAATCCTTGTCCCCAGTGTATCCGATCCAAATCTTTGTGAAGTATTTCCCATATTCAGCTACAAATCTTTTAGTATTTTCAACAGCGTCGGGATCCTGGATTACAATAATGTTTTCAATTTTTTTCTTTACTACCAATTTTAATACCTGAATTTTTGAAATTGATTTCCCAAATGTATGGACGCACTTGATATACGGATTGTAACGCAAATTAAATGCGTCATCAACTGCCTTCTTATCAAACAACCCTTCAACCACAATCGCTGTTTTTGTGGAAAATATTATCTCATCTATGCCGTAAATTAATTTGGCTACATCCATTTGATCATTCTGCCAGCGGAGTATTTGTTTTAATTTCTTTTCCTTTCGTTCTTCGTTAATTTTCTTTAACTTCTCTTTTTCCTCTGGATATCTCGCCATAAATCCCTTGACCTCACTATCTTCATAAACTGGGAAAATCAAATAATTTCTTAATCTTTTTACCAAATCTGTCTTTCCCACAACATATCTTTTATAACTTTCTTTTGTAAAACCACGATCTTCTAAATATTTATTCCAATATATCGTTTTAAATCCCACAGGGAGTCGCCTCTTGGGACAATTTAATTCCTCATCTTTGTTTTCTTCAATCTCATCTAACTTTCTGTTTAATTGTTTTTTGAGATTAATTGTCTCTCCCTGCGAAAGATCCTCGAGATTGAGTTCAATTAACAGTTTTGTAAGGTCACCAGTCTCCAAACAATGCTTACAATCCCAGCATTTCTTGTATAATCCCGCTTCGGTCTTTTCAAATACCTTATAAATGTTAAGATAAAAATGTTTTTCCTTTCCACAAAAGGGACAATCAGCTTGTATGTGATTTCCTTTCCTATTGCGAGAAACATTATTTAAATGCCTTTCAATATCCTCTATTTTCATTTTTCTTCCTCCTCATACAAAAAGAGTTCATAAGTCCTTTTACGATCATAAAATCTTGAACGCTCAAGAGCTTGAGCTATTGAAAATATTTGACCTCTTTCGTATTGTCTAAATTTATCCGTATATAATCGCATAATTTTTTCCGCTCGTTCATCAGAGGTCTGATTGAGGGTGATATGATTGTCGAAAGGTCTGGTCTTCCCACGATCTTCTGATAAATTATATTTTGTAAAAACAAAGTCTGGATTATTCAATTCTTGTGGAGAAACAGAACTCGCTTGTGTAACAGTCACGACATCACAATTAAATTCCATGGCTATTTTTTTCAACCCTCTGGAAATAGCAGTTTGTCTAAATCTCTCATATTGCGGACCATATTTTATGCCATCTCCTGGTTCAATCAATTCTAAATAATCCAATATAACACGATCAATCTTCCCATGTACTCTATTAAGTTCTATCAATTTTGCTCGTATATCCAAAAGTGTCTTTTGACCAAATTGTTCGTATGCTACTATATATATCTCTCCACGACCAATTTTATCAGTAATTGTTCTAAATTTTTTTAATTGCTCCGCATCAATATTAGCCATCTTTATATCCTTGTAAAGCATTCCTGTCCAAGCGGAATCATAGCGAGAGCAACACTGTTCTTTTGTGCCTTCAATTTGAAAATGAGCAACCTTAAATCCTCTTCTCGCAGCTGCAATGCCATCTGCAACCAATAATGTCGATTTTCCTATATTTACATCTCCCAAATAAAGAGTAGACTCTCCTGTTTCACTGCCACCATCTGTTAATTCATTTAACATATCAATAGCGAACGGAATTTTATATCTCTTATTGTCTTTCGTCAATCTTTCAATGTGTCTCTTATTAAAATCCTTAAAAACTTTTGTGTCCGTTTCACATTGCAAAGAAAATTTAGAAAATTCGTCAGCTTCTTTGACAAAATGTTCAAATGCTTTATCCTTATCGCCTTTATTGTAAATATCGCCAACAACATCGTAAAATTCTACAAACCTATTTTGTTTAATAAATTGTTCAAATTGTTGTAATATTGACTCTTGATCTGGAACAATAACATCCCGTATTTTTGAAACAACTTCCTTAGCATCTGTATCTCTCAGTAATTCCAACTTCAACTTTCCTATTGTTGGAACTTTTCCCTCTGCTCTCCATAATTTCAGCATAACTTTCCATACATCTTTGTATCTTTGGTCTGGAAGATAATTGACCTTCAAATGGTCTACCAATATTTGCAGAAAAGTTTTATCAGAAAGTGCACATTTAAATAGTTCGTCCAAAAAATCCTCATCCAATTCTTTATTCATATCCTCGCAATTTATAGATTTTACTGTAATTGATTTTCAATGTCTCTTTACAATCTTTTTTATAATTACATTGCATGCAATATTGAGACATGTGATTATATAATGTTGTGTTTTGTGAACACCAAACAAACCCAATATCTTCATTTAAATATCTCGCCTTTTCCTCTTCTTCCACAACAGAAGTAAACTTAGCACTGTTTGTTAATAACTTTGAAGACGGATTATATTTCTTTAAAACAGTTGCTCTTACAATCTTTTTAATACTTCTACTTTTGTAAGGATTCATTTTTGAATCCAAATGTTTAATAGACTCATAGCGATCCAATGACTTCTTCCCAAATATCCAATTAAACATTATTATTCCTGTCCCGAATTTTGTTTTTTGATTGACCCAATAAGTAAAACAACTCTCTATGATATTAGCCAAGAAATTAATGCCGATTTGTTGCTCTCCATATATTTTATATAAACTATCAACAAATTTATTTAAAGTTGTCTCATCATTCTTTGTTGTGCTCACAATGAAATCTGAATAAAGAGTGACTTGACGATACAAATCCTGATATATCTCCAAACAATATTTTCTACAATCCTCTTTCTTCATATATTTCAAAAAATTCTTTCATAAATTTATTAGTCTCATCCCAAAAATCTTCATCCTCAACATTCAATATAGTTATATTTTCCTTATTCAATTTCTTTTCATATGCTCTTATTCGCTGATAGGAATGCTCACTCAAATAATGTTCATCAAAGTCAACAAAATCTATATATAATGCTTTCTTTTTGTCTTCACTAATTCCAAGAGATCGCCCACGAATTTGTATAACTAATGACTGTTCTTTTCCGCCAGATGCGTTCAATAATACTTCTACTTCTGGAAGAGTAATACCTTTTTTCCAAATATGTGATACTAATAACGAACCACCTTTTCCCAATAAAAACTTCTCTTTTTGTAATAACCTTGTTTCTCCTGTATCAATCCCTGAAATAAATTCAACTCCGCTTTGTCTACTTATCCTTAAACCATGTTTTATTGAATTAAACACGACAAGAAGTTTCAAATTCAAATCCTCGCATATTCTTATTATATTCAAGATAACTTTATTTCTCGCCTGATTATTTATAACGAGATTGTTTACCGTTTCACGGTATCCTCCGTCCTCTCTTTGATGTTCTATAAAAAGTAGTAATATCCTATTAACTGCCAAAACTTTTCGATCTACAAGCTCTCTTTCCTTTATTTCATAAACTGTATCTCCGACTAATTTCTTTATATTCAGCTTCTGAATTTTACTTCCTTTGAATGGGGTCGCTGATAAGCCAAGGCGATCGCAATCAAACATTTCAATTAAATTCATTCTTGGCCTGGATTCCCCATATTCATGAACCTCATCAACTATCAATAATCCTGTCTCTTTAATTAGTTTCTTTATCGCCTCATATCTCTCTTTATGTATCTTTCTATTGTTAACTTTTACAATGGATTGCAATGTTTGAACCATCGCAACAGTAATATCCTTAATATCAATCTTTCCTCCTTGAATTTGTCCAATATCCTCGCTTGGAATTTCCAATACTGTAGAGATATCATCAATCGCTTGTTTGAACGCATCAGATATATCCGTAATGAACACAATTTTCCCAAAATCCTGTCTCTTTAATAATCTTATTATTTCCCCAGCTAAATAAGTCTTTCCTCCTCTTGTGGGAACAATAATTATCCCATATCCTTGTTTTAAATATGCTTTGATACAATTTCTTTGATAATCTCTCTCTTTCTGGAGGAACAATGAACTAAATTGAATCTCCTCAATATTTCTATCTTGAAAACCTATTAATTTGTATTGCAAACCATCCTTCTCCAACCCTTTCACGACATAACTTAATAAGCCAACCGGAAAAGTATTGTCTCGTCTGTGAAAGTATTTCAACTTCCCGTCCCAATATCCCTCATTGAACTTATCTGAATATTGATAGCCAGGCATAAAAAATGATAGTGAATCTCCTACTATCTTTCTTTCATGGATAACACTAAAATGACAATAAACTCGTAATTTGATTTTTCTTAAAATTACCATTTAGATATTTACAATCTTATGTCCAATCTATTTTTACAGATATTTTTTCTGTTTTTATTAACGCTGTAACGTATGCTTCCAAATTCGCTGTTGTTATCGCATCAATGGGATTCGGGAGTATAATGGTTCTACGACACCAAAAACCAATCATCGCATCCGGTGGAAAGGAACTCACTACAGATAATTTAGTTCCAACTGTTTTTGGTTCTGAAAAAACAACTCCCATTGGGGTCTCTCTTATATTAAGTATTGAAGACAACTTAAAATTGCTGTTCAATGATTCTACTCCCCATTCCAATTTTACAAGACAATTAGCAGGATAAGTATGATATAAAGTCACATTATTAACTACAACTCCCGATGTATTCTTTAACACAATTGCTTTCACTTCCACTAATCCCTGGCGAGCAGCATATTCGCTAATCTCTGACAAAAGATTTGATAATGTATCGTTGGGAATGGTGCACTCCGATGGATATCCCCCCAAACTCTTATTAATATCAGCTTGCCAAGCATTTAATTTTGCCGCTCCTGTGTAATATAGTTTCATTTCTTGACTCCTACAATAACTTGTAAAATAGCTGTTTTCCCAGAAGTTATATCAAACATATCAATCAAGATATTTGGTGAAAATCCCCACATTGCGGCAAATTCTAATTTAGACAACTTTCCCAGCACTATATGTCCCGCTGGCCCAGGATATGATATAGAGCAACTGGCATCTTCAGTTAAGGTAACTCTGAATTGAACTGGATCTGTTGTATCTAATGAAGATTCAATTTCATGATAACAATCCACCAATAGATACGTACATTTTGAAGAAGGAATATTCAAATGTGTAAATACATCTAAAATAAATGTATTTCTATCAGCCCATGGTATTCTTCGTCTTATAACAAAACAATCATCAACTTTAAATGTTGAATCTGTTTCTGTTGAACTTAACAAATAAGCATTGATTTCCACAGAATTATTTAAAGAATCACTTTCTATTTGTTTAACGGCTGTCCTTACTTCTAAATTCATTTTATGCTATTTTATATGTTGCGTGTCCCTTAAGATTTTGTATTGCACTGGATAATGACCCAGTTCCTGTAAATCTAACTTCTATTGTATCTCCATCAATCATATATCTCCCTATTCCCTCAGCATATTCTTGCGGTCCTAATCCTCTCCCGCTCCAAATGGTTCCAGAAACTCTTCCAACTGGAGATAATCCTAATACTGTTAATCCTGATATCCTGAATCCTATTAATGTATTGGGAGTACAATCATAACCAATATTTTGTATATCATCAAAACTTAAATGTATTGTATTCCCAATCTTCTTATATTTCATCGCAGGAGAAGCGCCAAATGTTGCTGCTGTATAGACTCCTCCTGTATCATATGCCTCTATGGTTAAATCTGCAAAATCAACATCTCTCCAATCATTATAGACATCAACTTCATTGAATTCAGCTAATCTCCAATTAACTCCATCAAATTCAAATAATAAAATTATTCCATTAACTGTATTGCTAATAAATTCAACACAACTTAAATCAATATCCTTCAACAAAGTAAAAGTAACTGGATCTACATAATCTTGAACGATTTTAAAAGTAAATGCTCCCAAAGTTGGGGCGCATTTTAATTGGATCCAAAATTTATTGCCATTTCTTATCGCTCCTCCTGAAAAAGATAGTTTGTTTAAATTAATGAAATTATTTTGAGCCAAAACTGGACTTCCTGATATAATGAAATGTTGCTTATTGGTTCCTACATATATTTGTTTTGGAGTCGTGTTTGTTAATATATAATCCTCTATTCCCAATAGATCTCCCAAATTAAAATTAACATATGCTATCGAACTCAATATCAAAGGAATAAAACCATTAGTTAAATGCGTTACATAAGTTGATCTTACAGGGAAACCAACAATAACTCCCTTATCGGTAAATTGATTCTCATTATAGAATCCATTAGTTGTATCACTCGGAATAACTTGTATCTGGGAATATTGTCCTAATTGTTTAAATCTAAATCTAACATTATACAATGTTCCGGTTGCAGCATATACTAAAACATCGCATTTCCCATACGGTTTGTTAATGTTAAAAACAAATCTCTTATCTGGTAATTCTGAACCCTCTCCCGGATTTGTTACAAATATTATTTCAATCTCTTCAGCATCTGGTGTTATTATCAATTCTTGGGTTAAATCTACGCTAAATTTCTTGTAATCTAAGGAATCTAAAACAAGATTTATTGCTCCTCCAACTTTTGTAGAACTTATTATTTTATAATAAGTTCCATCTTTTACATACAATCGCCACCCATTAAATTCTCCACTTGTAAAATCAACATTCGTCTTATATCTTCCTCCCTCTCCAGCATTCAGTGTAACTGTATTTATATTTGTATTAACAGTCCAATTAGTTGATCTGAAAGACCAACCAATATAAATAATATTTTTATCTCTTGGTGTTACAGAATAATCATATTTAATTGCTTCAATCCCAATAACTGGTATTGCTCCAGTCGTTGGTTTAAACAAATTTCTTAAAACATAATCTGCTCTTGTTTCCCAAATATAATTTATTCGCTTGTCTTGAATTGTAACCGCAGCGCCATTTCTCTTAACTCTCGCCAAATAAAACTCTTCATCAATAATAACTGTTGGAGCAACATCTGGAACAACTTCTAAAATAAGAGAAAGCGTACAATCATCAAATTGAATTGGATATTTATCCCCAGCGGAAATCACTTTTCCTGGAGTAAATGTTCCAATAATCCCATAATATAAATCAATTTCAGTAGAAGTTATTGAATTAAGAACAGCAACAGTATCACTCACTACATCTAACACTTCATATTCCAAAGTATTATTAACAGCATTCAAAAATTTTATTTTTGTTGGGTGTTCTGGTTGTCCTCTCAAAGTCTTTAAAAATTCAGTTCCAACTCCTGTTAAATTCCCACTATTATCCACTGAAACTGTCCCTAATTCCTGGGAAGAATATTGATGTTTTATTTTGACCCAATACCACAAATTATTATCTGTAAGAGTGATAAGATCTTCCGCTGTTTTATAAATTAATTTACCATTTTTATCAATAGCCTTAAGAAGACTATGTTTAATTGTTCCCACATTACTTCCCACTTCTACTAATCCATTAGAAAATGTATTGTCCTTTGTATTCTTTATTAACCCAAAAGATAATGAATCGTCTAATAAAAATTCCCTAAAACCATTATCGTCCAATGATTCCTTCAATCTTTGAAGTTCATATTTTCCTAAAAATAATTCTGTTGCATATTTCAGTTCCATAACTTTTATTTTAAATGCTCGTACTCTGACTCTGGCTTTGACTTCCTGAACTACTTGATTGTTGCGCTGTTGGTTCCATATAAATCATCTTAAATGTTGAATTATATGGAATCAAATATTTTCTTATTATTTCTTCAACTTGAACTGTTGTGTAATTCTTATTATTTTGAGAACACCATATTTCAATAAAATTTCTCGGCATTATAAATCCATTAGAAAATGGCGTTGATAACGGTCGAACCTTTAAATCCCATATATAAAGAGCATTATCCACATCAATTTGATTTTCAATTATTATCTGAGGGATAATCTTTGTAACTCCTTCAACGAATTTCAAATTATTTCCTGTATTAATATTTAGCCAAGAATTAACAGTGTTCTTCAATACTTCATCCTTATTATAAATAATTCCTCTTACAAAATAATATCTATTCTGTTGAGGAAGCTGGTAAGACGTTACAAATACATTACTCGCCAACCCTGTATTGATATTAATTAAATCCTTTATATTATTATTTTGATCTAACCCAACGACTCCAAATGTTAAATATTGCCCTAAGTTCGCCACAAAACTATCAGAGCTACTGTCTGAATCACTATCGTCTATTGTTGGGCACTTTACAAAAAATGTTATCTCATAATCTAAATTTTCATTAACTTTTATACATTTTGTAAAATCCGTAATGTTTGGCGTTGTTAAATTATGAGAAATCCCTGCTCTTTGCCCTATTGGAACTCCCTGTATTTTAAAAGTCCATTTACCATCAATAAAATCATTTTCTAAAGAACAGTAGGCTGAATTAAATATTGGGATTTTTGTTAGAGAAACAAAGTCTTCCGTATCTTCATATGCCTTATTAACAGTTAATTGATTTGTCATTCCCTTAAAAAGAGGGCTGGAATTATCAATGTTCCAACCAATGTGATGTTTCTCAACTAAATTAAAAATAAACTCATCAATGTTATTATAACATAACAATCGCAACAATTCTCCATTGACTTGTTTGTCATCTACAGACTTTGAATGAAATATTGATGTTAAATTTAATTGATTTGAATACTTCTCCTTGTATATTCTCACAGTTCCTCTTTGTCTTATTTCATCAAAATAATTTTCCTTCAAATATATTAAAGTTTGTATGCTTACATTATCGCACAAATTCAAACCTTTTTGTTTTAGATATTCTAACAACAATTTTTCGTCTGAACCAAATGTTTCAAAATGACGAGCATAAACTACAATCATAGCATAAAAACAACATATTGTTCTCCAAAAATCAAGATAATCCCTATCAACCCAATTCAAATTAGAATTTACACCTCTTTCAATGTATGTTGGAACAATTCCCTTCTCATATATTTTTTCCAACACATTCACACACCAACGAAGAACATCCAAATCTCCGCAACTAAAAAACTGATAAAAGATAGAATTAATGAAAATATCAGGACAAACGCCTGTTTGATAAGTTCCATCAACTTGGACATAATTAAAGGCGATGTCTCCGGTCGGATCAGTCCCTTCTCTTGTATAAGTATATTCAATATAGAAAGTATTGGTTGGATCCACTACAACAGCGGAGACATTAGAAATCGTTAAATCAAGCCATAAGGAATAATTTATACCATCTACTGAATAGCGAAATCTCTTATAGAATAATTTTGTAGGAGAAACTTCTCCCGTTGTAGAATCAATAAAGCCAGAAAGAGCCAAAAGTCCTATAATTGGAACATTTGTCTTAATTACAATGACATCCCCAATCTCAGAACTTCTATTTTCGATTATAGCCATTATTCTCTTGTCCTTTTCTTTTTCTGTATTCTATAATATTCTGAAAAATTAATTGATGCATTTGAATTAAGAAATTTAGCATTCAATTTATAAGTCCACTCTCTCCAACAAAATATATTTTTTAATTTCCACCCATCCCAATGAAATTTATTGATTGACCATACTAATGAATCTTTATAATCACAAATCAATTTGTTACTATCTCCAACACAACTGAGATAGTCATTCTTGTAATAAAATTTTCCCTTAATTGTGTCTCTTATTGTATCATTCCCACCCGGAGTATAAATAAAAGCAGTATCATGAACAAATAACCCCATTATTCCCAAACTTTCAACATTTTTCAATTTAATATTCATTCTTGAAATTTCACTTAAAAGTACACTCTTTATTGAATCTTTACTATCTTGTAATTCTTGAATGGTTAGTCTTTGCTCAGTTGTTTCTGTGACTGTTCTTCCCTTTTCATCCAAATATTGAATAGTTCTTTTAAATGCGATTTCCTTATATCTTTGTTTATCATAAACAGCATTTTGCCAATAAAAATAAATCATCCCAACTGCTCCTGTAAGGAATGCTATAATAATAGCCATTAATATTTTGCCCCAATATTTTTTAACCCAAACAAAAACCATTTTATTCCTCCTTAATGTCTTTACAAACCTTTTTTTTTAATATTGACAAAAATCAATAGGCAAGATAAAGCAAATCCTATATTCAATGATATTATTTGAAACAACTTTACAAGCAAATCTATAAGCTCGACAGTGGTTGGCGCAATGATATAATCAAAAGGAATCCAACCGAATAAAAATGTAAACACTACCCCTAAAATGGACTCCTTTTGATTTTCTAAAATCCAGCAAAATAATTGTTCCATCATTTACTTTCAGTATTTGCATTTATAACAGGCAATTTTTTATTCTGCCACCAATTAACCAATAAATCAAAACAAATCCCGAACAATACCGCTACGAATCCAATAGGTAGTTGAAAATTATCCGGTAATATTTCCGCAACAAATCGCAACGAAAGAAATATAGTCACCACGTGAAACAGTAAACTTAGTAGAAATGGGACGAGGTTGTCCTTCCACCAATACTCCCAATTCCATTTTACGGGAGTTTCGTTTTTATTGTTTTTGATACCCCTCTTGGTTGTAACGTACCAGCGAAAAAACAAGCCGCATAATGCTAAAATAAAACAAGCCAAATATACGCCGAAAGAAGTACTTCCGAATAATGTACCCGTAAAATCCTTGCTAAATAAGTCTGACTTAGAAATTACGGTATCATTTTCGGATACAGTTACCGTATCAATAGTGTCTATAGGAAGTATCCTTATTGAATCTGCAAAAGAATAATTCAATAACAAACAATTTATTAAGATAAAGATTATTTTTTTCATAATATTAATAATAATAAGTTTTTACCTGCTCAATTGCTTTTGAAACACGCTCCCAAAATTCAGCGACAGTTTCGTTTGCCCAATAATTGAGAATTGTTTTACTGTTTTCTGTTTCAATTATAACTTTAATCATTTTTTCGTACTTCATTCTCCTGAACTGAGGCTAAATTTTTCAATACTTTCCTATGCCATAATTTACGGAACAGGGATATTAATCCCCGCACCGTAAAAAATTTAATGAATGTTTTCCGGCTCATTCGGCTGGTAATACAGAAACGGCCTGTCTTACCTGACTGAACAATTCAATTCTGCCTTGCAACTTTTCATTAAGCAGGGTTACATTTGTTCCCGGAGGAAACAATTTAAAACTGTTTTCTTTTAGCTGAACTGTTTCAGCTATTGCAGCATCCTGTCCTTGAAGGATTGCGTCTTTGTCTGCTTGTAAAATTGGCATCGTTTAAAATTTTAAGTTAGTAATTATTGTAAAAGTAATCATTTTTATATTTTATGAATAACAAGATTTCCAGCTTGTACAACAATATCATCATTATTTGCAACATTTTTTACTCGTATAGTTACGTTAGAATTTGCTGCCAGAGTTAAAATCGTATGGCCAGACATATTAATTTCACCTGTTATAGTCATACTACATATCCCTTCTCCCTTCCCCATTTGTTCAATACCATTGACGAATACTGACACATGAAAAACGCTAATGTTAGTACCAGCAGCACTTAAATCCCATTTTATTTCATAGTCTCCAGCAGGTAATACTGTAGTACTATCACCTACAAAGGTAACTCCATTTGTAACTCCAGTATTATAAAATGGAACAACATAATATGTATCCAATGTCATTGCTATCGTATTACTTGAATCAGAAAAACCCATTGTGCCGTAAGCCTTAGTCATATCAACACTTTTAAATACACCATTTTCAATAATTTGAACCGAATCTATGCTTGTTCCTGCTGCTGATGTACCTACTGCAAGAGAACCTCCAAGCCATGTTAATGTACTTGCTGGATTTCCAAATACATTGGTATTACTCCCTTTACCATTACCGCCAATATTATTACTGTTCGTATCAGAAGAACTTTTTAACCTAACACGCCAACCTACACCTATGTTCTTAAATCCTGTTACACAGTTATATAATGCACTATCACCAAGTGCTGAATTGCCCCAACCGGAAGTACCACCGTATAATGAATAATTTCCAACCCCCGTATTACCATTTCCGGTTGTGTTAAAATGTACTGCTTTAAATCCACAAGCAGTATTATAATTGCCGGATACATTATTCTCTAACGCTGTCCCCATAGCAACGTTATGATGACCCGTTGTGTTAAATTGCATAGCTCCAGCCCCTGTAGCAGTATTCTCACTGGCTAAATTAGATTTTAAAGCATTAAACCCTACACCCGTACAATTATAAGCAGTATCACCTTCATGTAAAGCATTATCACCAATAGCCGTATTCTTAGTTCCTGTTGTATTGGCAAACAAACTATAAACTCCAACACCTGTATTATCTGTTCCAGTTGTATTAGAAACTAATGAATTTATTCCGACAGATGTAACGCTATCATTAAGTTTTAGATAAATCCCATCATAATTTCCAGCACTATCAATACTGAACGGAACAATGTTGGCCCCCGTTGTAAATGAAAGACCTGTGGGTTTCAACTTCCACTGCCATGTCCGGTTACTCAATGTCATTTTTATTCCTGAACTGTCATTCAAGTTATACAACTCGAATTGGGACGTGCTGTCACGCAGTCCGCCTGGTATAAACAAGTCAGAGCAAGGTGTTAAAACCGATGTGAACCAATTTGACCAACAATGTGTTGAATCAAGTAATCCTGTTACAGAACCCCATGAAGCAATGCTGGAACCATTAGTTCTTAATACCTGATTTGATATACCATCTGCTAATGGCATTGTATAGTTCTTAAAAGAAAATGTACCATTATTTGTTATAGATACAGCATTTTCTCTTGTTACTGGCCCACCAGCAAAAACCCCGCAACCTATTTGAAATAAAATACCTCCTGCTTGATAACTTGTTTTAGACAATACTCCTGCTCCAGTTGTGTCATTATTATATCCAAATAATGTTGTGCCATAACTTTTTGCTATTAAACCTCTACCAAATACATTTGTATGATCTGCCAATAAATAATTCTCTTTTCCTATACCAAATGTAAGACTCGCATTTACATAATTACCATAACCAAATAAAGCATTATAATTAACAGTGGCAGGATTTCCAGTAGTATCAATCCAATTACCTGCTCCTGTTCCAAAATTGCCATAGCCATTTATAACATTGCTTTCTCCTCCTAAATTAACAGAATTTTCTCCGATTAAAAAAGCCGCATTAATGTTAGAATATCCTACATATAATGAACCCTTTTTTCCATTCCATAAAAAATAATATCCATTTACTCCTGTAGAATCTTTCCCGAATGTAACTCTGCTATTTTCTTTAACAGTTAACGCTCCTAAACATTTTTTAGTTCTTATGCTAACATTCTTTGTTGTATCTGTATTATAAATACCACTTCCAAATAATGTCCATTTGGAACCAAGCGCAGATGTAAATGCTGTTGTTTGAGTTGTTCCATCCCAAAATTTCAATCTTTTTATAGGCCATATAGAAATTATTTCTCTTCCATATATTTGAGTGGAATCATTAAATAATTTAAACTTCAAAAAATCAGATGATGTTATTCCTTTCCCAATTCTAACAATTCTTGAATTCAAATAAACCGGAGGAGTTGTGTCTGATTGCGCTTCCGCAATTATTGGGATTAACAACAAAAGAAAAATTAATATTTTTTTCATATATTTAATTTTACCAACAAATTATTGCATATTCTCCTGTAATGACTTCTCCAACAAAAACCTTTACTGTATTAGTATCTATTGTTTGATATGGATAAATGGTGTTTGTGATTTTTGATGCATCCTTAATAAATACTCCTACATCCTCAACTCCAAGATTATGAGGAATCAATAAATCCCCACTCGCATCGAACCAAGCTGGATTAATTGTACCTCTCTTAACTACGACATCCCCAAGCACTTTCCAAGCACTTGTAATTGTATCATAATACTTGTGTCTCTTTTGCCCGATATTATTATCATACCATAACATATTCAAATTAGTTGGCGGAACAGCGCTAACTAAAATATTCTAATGGTCAACTAAATTAACAGTCGGTGGCATATTATTATTATGTATAAGTTAGTTGACCATTAGAATCAATACTATAATGATTTGCATCAAAAGAATTAACCACAAGATTTCCGTTTGAATCTAAATAAAAATTAATAGCTAATCCTGGATAATTCATAACTGAAAAAATTAAATCCCCTTGAAAATATGATACTCCGTCCAATGTTCCGTCTACATCCGCTATGAATGCAATGATAGTATATGGGGGAACATTTACATATTGCGACTTTATAGAGATCTGTGTTCCTATTATAGAAATACTGGTAAATGTGGGTATAATTGCTGTTTGCGGCATTTATGCGACTTGTTTTAATTGTTGTTTTTTACTCCTGATCCTAAATATTTAGGATCATTATGAGAGTCTTGGCCAATATAAATTTTACCATTAATTAAATTAGTAGTTAAATATACAACTCCAAATACTTTCTTTTCCATATCAAATTGAACTTAAAACAGTTTGAGCATATTGAAAATCAGCTAATGCAGGATAAAAAACTGGCGAAAGTGGGTTTGCAAGACTATATAAAATATTCCCCTGCAAATCAAGAATTAAAAAACCCCTGAAACGTGGAAATTTAGTTTTATCTATCTGTACATCAGTATTTGGAAAAAAGTAAGTATCAGGACAATATTTTACTCCTGCAGTCGTTTTTACAATGCTAAGAAGGTCGTCCCATTCAATTTTCATTGTTTCGTCCCAAAATCTGAAATCATATTTTTTAGAAAATTTTGTTTGAATATCTCGTCTTACTGTATCTATCAATGCTCCTGGATATAATTCTACTCTAAATGATATATCAATCGGCTGCCAATCCACGTTCTGCAATATTATTCCTGTATAATTACTGGAATACGGTTTGTATTCTGTGAGAGCAAAATATTTATGCCCAACATTTAATAATGCTGTCAATTCTGAGTTTGTAAGATCAATGCCGTTCTGGGTGAGGATTCCTAAAACCACTTTTCCTTGATCATTGTTTCCCCAATAAATAACTCTCAATACGTTTTCATTAATTTTCATGAAGCACTGTTCGAGCATTGACAGCGTCCCTCTTGCAAGAATATTTGAACCCTCCTTAATTCTCTTTCTAAAAACATCGTCCTGTTCGCTATCTCTCCCTCCAATGGCTTGATATTCATTAATCACACTTAAATGCCCTGTAGGAATAGGTGTTACTTTATTTATTCTCAGTGCCGCCACATTAGTCTTACTGCCTGTATCTGAACTTCTCACTTTTGCGTATGTATATCCTATTGCTCCTATTGTAATATCTTCTTCAAGATTAAAAACAACCCCATCATTACCACTGAAAGTATGTGTCCCGACCAAATATTGCGTCCCAGGATTTGCACTTATTCTAATATATGTAGATGACTGAGAGGTAGTAAATCTCGCCGCTATTCCGTTGTTCGCCGCCACATTATCTAAATATGCCCCATAGGCAAAATCTGGAAATAAATGGCTCTCAACAAGCGCAATATCCTTCAGAGCTTTCTGCGCTATTTTTGCATTCCCATAGAAGATACCATTCAATACACTATCTGCAGATACCTTCGTAACCTTTGTGGTTTTATTGAATAATATTTTGGTCAATATTTCTTTTAATTCTTCTATACTGGAAACTTTGGTGTTCATGGTTTTTATATTAATGTAGAATTTGTAATAACCTCATCCTTCTTTGTTAAAATATCCAAAGTTACAAATAAAGAATCACCCTCTCTTTTTAAATCCTTCACTTGTATAAAACTAATAGTGTCATCATTTGAAAATGTTGCGAACAGTTGTCTCATCAATACAGGATATTGTATATTGCTCCTGTTTGATCCCACAACAATGTCTGATGATATGCCATGGTCTGAAAATTCAGGATTTTGGCCTTTCCTCAAATTCAACAATATCTCGCATGCTTGCGTCATTGTATCTTTGTATTCTAAAACTTTCAAATCATTATCTTCAAATGTTAAAATCTTATACACATCTTTTCCATAAAGATTATCGCTATTTAGATTATCAAATACATCATATACATTAATCTCCAAGGCAATCTGATATGAAATATTCAAAAAATTTCCACCATCTGAAGTGTAGTCTTCCTCAATCAAATCATTTCTTAAAGCTATATTTGACCAATCATTGATTTTATCTTGATAACCAACTTCTTCAGCAAGACTCTCTAAAGTTTGTTTTTGCTTGAGGTGCTGTTGAATTTCAATATTTTTATTAAATTGATTTTGTGTAATAACACTTCTAAAGTATTTAGAGACATTAGAAATTGATTCTAAATTTATCCAAATATCTTCTAATATATCTGCTAATTCCCACCAATCACAAGTTATTAATCTATTTCTATTAATAAAAAAAACATCGCTTGCATTCTTCGATTCTCTCAACAAATTATTTAATGCTGAAAATGCCTTCGAATTGGGTTTATTTGATTGTCCTGAATACCAATTAACAACATCTTGAAAATAATAATCAACAAATAATTTATAATTCTCCAATAATCTTCTTAAGGGATAAGAAGTCATTGACTCAAAATCATCTATTAAATATTCTAAATTCATTATCTTCCAATTAAATCATTTAATCTTTCTGATATATTAACATCAGCAATCTTAATACTATATGTTGAAATTAATCCCCCTACCAACGCATTAGTGGCTTTTTGCAAAACATCATTTGTTAAATTAACTCCTCTTTTTTGTTTTTTAACTCCTTGCAAAGAATTCAAATTAGCTAATATCTTTAATTGGATTTGATACTCCCAATTCATATTATTTTGTTCTCTCGTCTGAGATAAATTGAAAACTATTTTTTTTACCCAATAACTCTCACTTAACGCCAAATTGTAAAAATATAATCTCAGTGGTTTATTGTTAGAATCAACCTTATTAGCATTATTTAATATTCTCTGTAAAAGTTTTGTTGATCCAAACCCTGTCTTTATTGATTGATCGAATTCTCTAACAGCCATATCAAATTCCTTGAGAGTTTTCACTTTCAATATACGACTAATCATCCCTTTCTTATGGGTGTAAAGAATCCTAAATTTTCTACCAAAATTCCCCTTTATTGTTATATCTTGAGGAATAAATGAACTTGTTGTTATTATTGATATCCCAGCCAATGTCTTTTTTATGCTGACTACGCTTGGTTCTGATTTAGAAATCATTGATGGCATAACTGGAAGAACCAAATATTCCAAAGAATTATCGTCAGAATCAACTAATTCAAATGCACACATATAATATTCAAAATCATTTGGAAATAAAGCATTAACTGCCGCCTTCCCAAGCGAATCAATTATTCCATCAAATTTTATCTTCGATTCAGACACTATACAAATTTATTTTAATATAACTGAAAATACTATGTTAGACTTCAGACAATAAATCTAATGCCTCATTAGTTACAACATTTTCCGCAGCCACTTGAGCTTCTGTAGCTAATTTTGTTGATAATCCCGCAGCCTTTACAGCGGGTTGAGTAACTTGCCCTGTTAATATCGCCACAGCATCTTCAATAACTCCCTTTAATGTTTTATACGTTGTATCTGCCGTAGTTTGTGTTTGTCTTAAAGTATCTTTCACTTGAATCTGTATATTGGCAGAATTAAACAAAATATTAATTTCAGGATATTTTTGTTTAATTTCGTCTGATACTTTGTTAACCCATTTATTAGCCATATCTTTCAAAGACATATTTTTATGAAATGTAATTCCAAATTTTTCTTTTGTTATTAAAGACATATCTTGTCTTTCGGAATTATTTATATTAAATATGCTCATATTTTATCCCCCCACTTTTACTTTTTGTGAAACACCAATTTCTGATACATCTAAAATTGCAGTAGCATCTGGAATCTTAGAATACAAAACATTTTGAGCGCCATTTATATACACAAAATTTTCTCCTGAATCAATATTTATTCCTGAATCTGTTAAACTCAATTCATTATTCGCTGTTCTTATCATAATATTCTTATCCAAAGCCATTAACACAGTGATTCCATTCTTATCTATTGTTATCTTGTTTAAAAATTCATCAACATACGAAAATCCCTTTTCAAGAATATAATTGATCTCGGTCTTTGTCTCAGTGTCATCTGCCTTAAATATTTTGATATTAAACTGGTCAATTAATTGAACCAAAAATTGTTTAGCAATAAAATTAATAAATCCTTGAACATCTACATTGAATTCTCCTGTCTCATCTTTATTTATGACCGAAATATTTAATTTTCCCAATCCATCTTTTTCTGAAGAGACTAATAAATTCAACAAAGCATTCGCAGCATCCCCGCTAATATCAATGGTGTTAAAATCTGTTTTCTTTGTAAGAATAAATTGATTCTCTAAATTATTTATAATTTCATTATCCTTAGGCAAAATTCCTGTAACTATTGGCGAATGTGGATAATAATAATTCCAACAAACAAAAGAACCCAATGTTTTAGAATCCTTTGGAAATTCTAAATCATTCAAAACATGTTTAACCACTCTTATATTGGAAAATTGTTCTGAATTGTCGGTCAATATCGTGACAGTCCCCTCGGAAAGACATTTTTTAATATAATCTCCCCGATTCAAATCGTGCGGCAATATAATATATCCTACACCAAAATTTCTCATTTCTTCTTGTTTATCTCATTAATTTCTTCAATAGTCAGTATATCTTCCAACTTTGAATAGTTCGTTCGAGAGATCATGTTTCTGCGCCTGAGAAAGAAATTAAAATTTTCTAAATCAACTTTCCATTTTCCCAAAGTGCTCATTTTCCAATCAAAAAAATTAGTTTTATCATTAATTCCTGATTCATCTATTGGGGTTCTTACAATTTTAAAATATGATAAATCGCTAATATCTGGATTCTTTATGTATTCCTCAAACATTCCTCTACTAACTTGTAAAGATGTATATCCGTCTATTGAATTGATCGCCATCCTATAAGAATGATTGACCGCATCAACATGATAAATTTCCCCAGTCGTTTCCAAACGTATGAAATTTCCTCTTTTAATTCTCCTATCTCTCACAATTGTTATTGTTCCTCTTCTGGTGAATGGTAGATAACAATTAGTATCCACAACATATTTTAAATCTCTCACTAATTGTCTTATCATTGATCCTTCAAACATAGAACCTTTATCGCTCACAAATGATCTATATGGTATATAATTTGTAACCACTTCTAAAGCATTATCTCCCCAAATGTTTGCATATTCTTCAAATAAAACTGCCTTAATAAAGGCAAACACCATTTCATTGTTCTTTCCTGAAAAGAATCCTTTCGGTATTAATCTATACCAACTATATGCTTTTCTCTCAAATTCTAAATTCAAGGAATACACATTAGAAGAACTAATATTAACAGCATGAGGAATCATCTCACTAATTCTACCATAATCAAATGGCGGCTGTCTCACAATAAAATAAAATTGATCATAATATGTATCAGCATACATCTCAACAAATGGTTCTTTACAAACTTTCTTTAATTGTGTAAAGAGAGTCCCAGACTCATTGCCTAAAGAAGAATCAACCAATCTTCTATTGGCTAATGCTAAATCATTCTCATCATCAATTATTAATTTAACAATCTGCCATATTCCTCTACAGGGTTCTTCTGTATATTTATCCTTCCTCGCCTGTAGAGACTTCATTTCTTTAACAAATTGCCAAGATAAATTTAAAGCATTCTTAGCAGACACATTGATTTGGCTTAAATTTGGAGGAAATATCTTGGAACTCAAACCATTTGTTATCACATCCATCTTTTGCTTAGCAATAGTCATTTCTTGTCCCATTATAGCTAATTGAGATTGTCGTTCTCCATCTGCTGTTTTACCGATTTCGTCTTGAACTCCTGATGTTTGAGAATATACATAATCAGCTAATAATTGTTGCCATTCCGCCCATTCCTCTTGACTCATTTGTCCCTTAAAATATCTTTTCTCAGCAGCGTCATATTCTGTTTGACTCCATTGATCTGGAACATTAGCTGTCGCACTTCCTGTAGAGGCAGCAGTTATTTTATAATCAGCCTCCCATTTCTTATACAAATTATAAGCATCTTGATATTCTTTTTTCTTTTGTTGCGCTTCCACATCTGTTATTTCCGCACCGTTCCAATAAAATTGATATTTTCCGTTACATAACATTCCTACGAATATCTTTGATAATACACTTTCTCCAACTAATTCTTCCTCATTAAATATCGGAGTATGCCAAGTGAATATCCGCCAATCAACATCTGTCGTAACTGTCTCTTTTATTCTTGAATCATTTTTATAAAAATCTTGAGTGGCTGCATTCAAGAATCTATTACAATCTCCAGCTACTTTATTGGATGTATCATTTTCTATTGTTGTACTCTCCGCTGTTAAGTCATCCAACTTTCTTGACTCCTTAACAGCTTCTTCTATTTTTGCAAATAATTCTTTTTGTCTCTTTCCTCGCTCATTTCTATCAATTTTATCTTCAATATTCAAATTAAATTTATGTGTCCTTCTGTCTCCTGCTGTATCATCCTTATAAAATTTACTGTTAATATATGATTTGAATACATCATCTGGACAAACTCCCATGTTTGACAAAGCATTAAAAACAAATTTCATAGCAAATCCCAAAGTCTTAATACTACTCTGCGCTAATCCTTGAATCTTTCCTGAATATCTTTGTATTGCTCTTGCCTGTCTTGCATTAGCAAATATACCATTTTCTCCTTGTATATAATCTATTGGAAAAAAATAACAATTATCCTCAACCACTAATTTTGTCAAATCTCTCCCCTTCACGCTAATTGTCACATCATTTGATTGTGGATTAATCCCCACAAATACAGAATCAATCAAACCAATCATATCATATATCTTATTTGGTATTTCTGATAAAAGAATTTCTTCCTTATAATCTACCATCTTTCTCTCTGTTTGTTCACTTCCTAATTCATCGAATCTTATAAAGACAATATCATTCTCTCCCAAGATATTTTGATAATAAAAATCTTGCTGTTTAAATTTGAAATCCGCTGATCCAATCTTTCTTTCTTTGTTAATGATATGTGCTATATTTATATATTCTTTATTTGAAAAGACCAATTTACTATCTCTTATCCATTTCTTTTTAGCAGAAGACCATTCTCCTAAAATTGGCAACAACTCTATATTGAAGTCTCCTCCAAAATTCCCCACATTAGTTGTTGCTGAAAAAACAAATGGGGTCACATCCAATAAATATGCCTCCAAATCAAATGATGAATTCTCCAATTGACTGCCTTCTCTTAACATATTTAAACATGAACTCTTTGGCCAAACCCAAATAGTAACTTTTTGATAAATTTCATTTATTTGATTACCATCTACTAAATTGACAATGTTTTCCCCAACAATTCCTTGTCTTATTCTATCTATTTCTCTTCCAAGAAATTCTTTATAATTATTGCTAAATAATGCATCCCCCTCAAAGGGAAGAACGTCTATATTTAGTTTCTCTTCTGGAATAAATAATTCTGTTAAAAATGCTATATCTTGAAGATTCACATCTCTTCCACGCCCATTCGCTTCAGCATATTGATCATATCCTATTGTCGAATATTGTTGTAATAACTTTAAATCTTCTTCAAATTTAGCCTCGTTGACGCTCTTCCCTTTTCCTTTTGTATAATTATACTTCTTATATATCCTCTCTATGTTTTGAATCCCATTACATTCAAAAGACAATAATTCAAGCTGGTTTATTCCCTTGAGTATGGAAATTGGCGTTTCCACTAATTCTTTAATGGTCTTTATGGAAGAATCTCTATGTATGTAATTGAACATATTTTATTTAAAAAACTCCTGCTGGATTAATAACTGCCCCAATAATTTTAGCGATTGTGGTATTTTCTCCCACTCCTGCCATTTTTGTTAATCCACTAATTACAGCATCAAGAGCCGTATTCATTTGTTTTAATGAGGCTGTAAGCCCATCTACTGCAGATGTTGCATAAGCATTTGAAATAGCCGCTTGTTCCCACTCAACTTTCGTTACATTTCCTTTTGCTCTCACATCAACTTCCGACTTATATCTATCAATCTCTGTTTTAGATGTCCCCCACATATCGCTTATTCCTGAAATATTGCTAAATGTCTCAGGATTCATTTGATAAGCTCCCCACAATTGTTTCGCTTGTCCTGCTCCGATTCCCAGCTGGTTCATTAAGGCTACTGCCCCCTCTTCTCCCTGCCCGTACATACCTTCAATATTCTTCATTATCTGAGTCATATATCCTGGCTCCATTATCCCAGCTTCTCTTTTCTCTTGCATCTCTAACCAACTCGCATTGGGATTCATTTGGCTTAATGCTGTATAAGATAATGCTTGATTGTATTCTCCTTGAGGATTCATTAATGCTTGATCTAATTTTGCAAGCATCTCTTGTGGTTTATTAGCAAACATTCCTCCAACACTATAAACAGCATTAATAGCTGAAGTTGCAGACATTGGATTAACTGTACTAAAATCTAATGCCTTTTGCGATATTAATGACGATTGAATCTGAATAAACTCTTGTAATCTCGAATAATCTCCTGCCCCAAATTCCTTCTTCATCAATTCTATCATATTCTTAATATCAACCGTTCCTCCCTCTCTACCAGATGTAAATCTTTGATAACTCTCCGCTTCTCGAACTTGATTCAAATCTAAACCATATGCTTTAGATAAACCAATTAATTCCTTTGCGTCCCGTGTTAAGTTAGCTCCTCCATAACCTCTTGTTAAAGCTAATTGTGAGGCTACAGGAGTCCCTTCAGAATAATCATAACCATATGCGGACACCCATCCTGATTGTCCTGTTATTCCTCTCATAACATTAGCTGCCTTAGCAACTTGTTCTTTTTCTTGAATATGCTTCTTCAATACTCCCGCTGCTGCATCCCCTATTATTGGAACCGCCATGGCTATATCTGCAGCCATATATTCTCCTGATGTCTCTTCAAACATTTGTCCTGGGATAGTCTTTAACTTTGAAAACCATTGAGCAGCCATTGTTCCTATAAATGCTCCTGCTGCAACCCCCATTCCTTTCTTACTTTCCTCTTGTTCTTTTTCTGTCTTCTCTCCTTCCGCCATTTCTTTCATCTTAGCAGCCCGCATATATTCCTCGGAACTCTTGTAAGACATTGGGTCTGAAGAAATTTGTTCTTCCTTTATCCGCTGCTTATCCTCCTTTGTAGCTTTATTATATTGTTCCTTCGCTGATTGTTCCGATTGCGACATCATGTTCTTGACTGCCTGCAACATTGTCTTGCGATATTCTTTTTGTTCTCGCAAGTCTTGAATCTCTAAATTATAAAGTTCTTTTGCTTTTCCTTCTTCTTTTTCAAAAACTCCTCCAGCTAATTGGCGACTGGATTTCACGGCAAGATCTTTACCATATTTTCCTGAATCTGAAGCATATTCTTCTGCTACTGCTCTCTTGGCTTGAATGGTCTCAAGACTATGTAAAAGTTTCTCTTTTGCTCTTGTTTCTATTAATGCTTCTTGTATTTGCTTTTCACGCTCTTGAATCTTAATTTGATTTTCTAATGTGCGCTGAAAATCCTTATAGGAACTGGATGCTGCAAGTGTTGATTTAACTGTTCGGTTTAAATAGTCTTCAGAAGCCTTAGATAGTTTCTCATAAAGAGGCGATAAACTATCAATTCCTGAAAAAGTTACTTTTGTATCGTGATCAACACTCATTTTTTATTAAATTTTGAAATATCTAAATTCTCAAAAGCATCATCTATTTGCTCTTGCGTCATAACTTGTCTTCTCTTGTTTATCCAATTTCCCATACCTGGAATGTATTTGCCTTCTCTTAATTTATTTTGTAACTGAAAGAATAAAACATCTTCCGCAAGTTCGTAGAACATATCAATAAAAGTCATTTCTTGATGTTGCAAAGAATTAAATGCAACTCTATGTTTCAATCTCCAAACCCTGTCAATAGGATATAGGCTATTCCACCTGAATACGAAGTCTCGTAGTTCATCTTGAGAAGGATTTTTTCCATAATTCATTTGCATAATCCTTCATATTATTTCTCCTCATCTGAAACTGCAGGAGCAGTCGGTTCTTCAATAATACCATTTATTTCATTAATCTTCTTCTTAAGGATTGTCCGCCATTCCTCAATCCAAACTCTAACAACTTTTACATAAACTTCAAGTAGCTCCATTGTGTCAAAGAGATCCAAATCCTCAAGTGAATCCGTCTTGCAATCCTTCACCAATTTAGGACATAATACATTCAAATGAGCGATGCAATCAATCAATTGATACGCCTGAAACTGTGAGACGAGATTAGATGAAACCATTCCTTGTAATGTTCCACCAGACAAAAAACTTTTTTGAGTCTCTATATTGATAAAATTACGAACTGTCGGATATTCAATAGTGTATTGATTTCCCTTTACTTCAAAATTTAAAGTCCTATTCATATTACAATTTTTATATTAATTTTCACAAATCATTATCAAAGTGGATGAATTAATGGCTTCATATACTGAAAATCAAGATCATGCCCTGAAATTGCTCCCTCTGTAATGTCAAAACCAGACCTATCCAAAAAACACCCGGAAACTGTCCCCAGGAGATCATCAGTTCCGCGATTTATTAATCCTGTCGCTGGATCTGTATTGCCTGCGGAAACTTTCTTATATATATCCACATCAACTCCATTTTCCTGAAGAAGTATCCCATCAATCCACTTTTGAAGGTCAGCGACGGTAGGAGAATGAATGCCGTCCAAATATGGAATCGTTCCTTGTGTCGCTTGTTTAAGATCAATGAGAAAAAACCCACAAGTCAATGTGCCTGACCATTCCAAAGCGGGAAGCTCTTGAGGTGTGAGTTCGCCCAACCCTGCCACTCTTCCTCTACGAAAAGTTTCCGTACAACGAATATTTCGCATTTTTCCTATTGCAACCCCATTGACTTTTATAATAGCCAAAGGTGCAGTGAGAACTTTATTTGCCATCGTATTTTATTATTAAATATTTATCATAAATCCAGTGAAGAAAATTTTGTTAATTGGACCATTTGGCTCAAAACGATATGTTACGAACATTCCATCGCCTCTTATTTCAGCCACAACTGTATTAAATGTTATAATCAAATTATCTTGTGTTGGTGTCGCCACTTTCCCCTTCAAATAATTTTCAGTCCAGGTCTTCACAACTGCTGCGTTAAGCGTGCCTCTATTTGGCCCACTCTGTTGGTTTCCCAATAGAGCTCTCCTTGCATTAACAACCAATTCCTTGTTAAGTTGCGCTGCTATACGTTTTATTGTTAATTCATGGCTTGTCCCGTCATCGTTAACAAGAAAATCATTGCTCTGAATGGTGGTGACTCCCTGATTAACAATAAATCCCGGAGGCGACATTTCTTCATCAAATTTTGTATGAAGAACTCCGTGATCTAAGGCTGTCTGCCGCTCTTTCTCATTCATAAGGTGTAAATCCCCATCAATATCAATTCTTTTAAATGTCAATGGTGTCTGAGGTGGGAGTCCACATGTTCTTCCTAATACAGCTGCTGCTTTGTAAAGACTTTCGTATTCTTTTAATCCTGTTGTCGCCCA
>Ga0209727_1000134_pt1 | contig 90179 bp, 117 predicted proteins | sample RifGroC1_FD_183995 | JGI IMG/M metagenome (GOLD analysis project Ga0209727, IMG submission 183995) | Groundwater microbial communities from Rifle, Colorado, USA - Groundwater C1 (SPAdes) (version 2) | ecosystem: Environmental > Aquatic > Deep subsurface > Groundwater | place: Rifle, Colorado... | reverse complement strand
GATATATTACAATTGCCAAAGAGAGCATGAATCTTTAAACAACATGACACCTACCAACTATCTTATACAGGAAGGAGGAATGTCGAATATGTTGGGAACCTATACAGTTATTTGACATTTAAAACCGTTACCTATATAATCCGAGCAATATGATTCTGCCAAGGAAAAATAATGCATACACCATTAAGTAGCCCCAAAGAACGAGACACTTGTCGAGCAATAGATATAATAAAGAGAGTTAATGTTACACCTGACCAAGTTGTAAGATTAGCTGTTCATAGAATTATCGATCCACAAATAATCGGAAACATACTTGGTCAGGAATTAAATCCAGCTGACCCAAACACTTGGCCACAATTAAAGTTTATCGATAGGGCAGCACGTGTCTTTGAGAGAAGATCTGTAGTTAGTAATCATGACACTCGTTATTATGGTGCGGATGGTGAGAGTATGAATGTACATGAATACGTTCGTGCTGGCCACGATGACCCTAAAAGTGTTGTTAAAGTACCTACAGAAATAATTATAAGTCCTAGCGTTAGAAGGCTGGCACTAGCCGACGCTTCATTATCAAGCTTGCTCCATGCTCATACTGACGCTTTATCATGGCATAGTGAAGCTTTGAAACAGATAACACCAGAGATGATGACTAATAGGAGAGGTGTTGAGACTTTTGCTAGATGTGTAGTGGAAAGGATTTATCATGCAGCAGAAATCGCTCATCTTAGTTTTGACGGGAAATCTTTGACAGGCGGCTTAAGTGAAGTTGAGAGTCAAACAGCCCTTCAGAGGATTAAAGATCAAATTCATGTGTTAGTTGGTGATAAGGTAGGTTTGTCACTACAGCTAATGTTTGCCGTTTTTGTGTCTGTCCATGGAACACTTTCGTCTGAAGATGACCCAGATCTAGGCCATCTTTTACCCAGTCTCTTAAAGGATGCTTATCATCAGGCAAATGTTGTTCCAATTCCTGTGAGAGAACTAACAACTGAAAGGTTTAATAAAATTTCAGACGCCGTAGTTCAAGATGGATGGGATGTTATGTTGGATGAACCAGATGGTTTAGTCGTCGACAGATTACCTGCACTGGATAGATATCTTGGTAGATATCAGGGTGGTGTTAAATTTCAAAAACTTGTAGTTTTGGGTGAATATCCAGATGGTGGAATTTTTATGTCGAACGGTATGAGAATTTTAGTGGAAAGATCTGGTGATAAATACTCTTTTAAAGATACTGTTATGGCAGTTGGACAAGACACTAAAGGTAATATACATATATATGATTGTCACGAAGATTCTAATGGTAGAGTTTGTTGGAAGAAAGTTGGAACAATTGAAACGAAACCTGGTGAAAACAAGGGACAGACTCATGTTGAATATAGACCAGTTTCCAAAAGTCTGAGTTGGAAGAAAAATACTCTTACTACCTTTGCCCCTGAGTTGACAGGAGATGGTTCCAGAGAGATTAACGACAGAGATTGGAACTGTAGAAATGCCATGGTTGTTATAAGCCCTAGAAATGAAAGTGTTAAACACGACATGGTGTCAGTTCATTTACGTTACAAGACAAAGGGTGTAGATACGTCTGACAAGATAGTTTATTAATTACCCTTTGTTTTTTTAAACTTAATTTGCTAGAATACTCACTAGTTGTTTGCAAGGTTTATCCTACATAATGCTTTATGGATCTACTTTAGCAATACACATTTTTAAACAATATGGCATTAAAACCTGAGGAAAAAAAAGAATTAATTAAAAAGTTTGCAAAAGAAAAAGGGGACACCGGATCTCCTGAAATTCAAATTGCACTTCTTTCGACAAAGATTAATAAACTTGCAGAACACTTAAAGGAACACAAAAAAGATGTTCACTCAAGAAGAGGACTTCTTTCAATGGTTGCAAAAAGAAGGAGACTTCTGTCATACTTAATGAAGAAAGACGAAAAAAGATACAAAGATTTGATTAAAGAATTAAAGTTGAACAAGTAACTAGACACTAGAAATTAGACACTAGAAACTTCAAAAAAGATTAATGAAAAAAGTAGAGAAAACATTCGAATTAGGTGGTAAAAAAATTACCATTACAACAGGAATATTAGCAGAACAAGCTGATAGTGCTGTTATGGCAAGATTAGGTGATACTGTTGTTTTGGCAACCGTTGCCTCAGCTCCTTTGAAGATGGAAATGGATTATTTTCCACTCTCTGTTGAATATCAAGAAAAATTATATGCTGGTGGAAAAATTAAAGGAAGCCGTTGGGTAAAAAGGGACGGCAGACCAACAGATGAAGAAATTTTAACTGCTAGGTTAATTGACCGTTCTATTAGACCACTTTTCCCCAAGCTTTACAAAAAAGAAGTTCAAATAATAGTTACTGTTTTGTCAGTTGATGGAGTGAATTCACCTGTTACTTTGGGTGCAATTGCAGCCTCAGCTGCGGTCCATGCTAGTTATTTGCCTTGGAAAGGTCCAGTTGCTGTAGTTAATGTGGGAATGAAAGACACTGACTTTATAGTTAATCCAACCAATCAAGAATTAGAAAGTTCTTCTCTAGATTTAGTAGTTTCTTCAACAAAAACGGCTGTATTAATGATTGAAACTGGGGCAAAAGAGGTAACTGAGGCCCAAATTGTAGATGGAGTCAAACTAGCCTTTGAAGAAGCTCAAAAAATAAACTCAGCTATTGAAGATTTTGTCAAAGAATTAGATGTTAAAAGAGAAGTTTACACTGAAGTTACTCCTCCTAAAGAGTTAGAAAAACAAGTACATAAACTAGTAGATGATAAAATCTCGAGTTTAGTAAAAAACATGGCTACCCACGAAGGTGCATCTGGTGATTTTATGGAGTTAGTAAATGCTGTTTCTGATGAAGTTACTGAAACAGAAAAGAAATTTGTGGCAGAAATTATTGACCATATCAAAAAGGACTACATTAGAGAACAGATTCTTAAAAAAGGTATAAGACCTGACGGTAGGAAATTAACTGAAGTTAGGTCATTAAGTGCAGAAATTGGTTTTCTTCCCAGAACACATGGATCGGGACTATTTAAAAGAGGCCAAACCCAAGTTCTTTCAATTGCTACACTTGGCGCTTCTAAGATGGGGCAACTTTTGGAAACTGCAGAAGGTGAAGAAGAAAAGCGTTATATGCATCATTATTCCATGCCTCCTTTTACAACAGGTGAAGTGGGAAGAGTGGGAAATCCAGGCAGACGTGAAATAGGGCATGGAGCCTTGGCCGAAAAAGCTTTAATTCCTGTTCTTCCTACACAGGAAGAATTTCCATATGCAATTAGAGTAGTTTCTGAGGTCATGAGTTCCAATGGATCAACATCAATGGCTTCAGTTTGTGGATCATCTTTAGCCTTAATGGATGCGGGTGTGCCAATTAAAGCTCCAGTTTCAGGTATTGCCATGGGGTTAATTATTGAAGGCACTGACGTCGCCATATTAACAGACATAATGGGACTTGAAGATTTTAATGGTGACATGGACTTTAAAGTTGCGGGAACTGAAAAAGGAATTACAGCAATTCAATTAGATGTTAAAACTTTAAATTTAACTCCAGAAATTTTAGCAAAAGCGCTTGATCAGTCAAAAGTGGGTAGGGCTGAGATATTAAAAGTTATAACAGATACAATAAAAGAACCAAAAAAGACAGTTTCTGCTTTTGCTCCAAAGATAAAACTTGTAACAATCCCAGTTGAAAAGATTGGAGAATTAATAGGTCCTGGTGGAAAAGTAATCAAGAAGTTAATGGCAGAGACTGAGACCGAGGTCGAAGTAGAAGACGATGGAAAAGTTTCAATATCAGGTATGGATGAAGAGAAGATAGCAAAAGCCATAGCTTGGATTGAAGGATTAGTCAAAGAGGTACAAGCTGGTGAAATATATGATGGTGAGGTTGTTAGACTTATGCCTTTTGGAGCATTTGTAAATATACTTCCTGGAAAAGATGGAATGGTTCATGTTTCAGATATGGGACAAGAGGGGTTTGTTGCTGATGCTTCTGATGTTGTCAAAATTGGAGACAAAGTAAAAGTAAGAGTTAAAAAGATAGATGACATGGGAAGAGTTAACCTTTCTATGAACATGGATCCCGCAGCAGATGAAAAGATTGACAGTGCAAAAAGGGAAAGAACAGGAGGAGATCGTGGAGGTGGTTTTTCTGATAGGAGACCCTCAAGTGGTGGTTATAGAGGCGGAGGCTCAAGAGGTGGATATCCAGCTCGAAGCGGGTCATCTTTTGGTGGATCAAGAGGACCAAGAACAGGTGGATTTCCCGCCCGAGGCGGGTCCTCCTTTGGAGGAAGAGACAATAGGGGTAATGCAGATAGACCTGCAACAGATGGAAGGTCATCAGGCCCACATTTTCCAACTTCAAGATACTTTCAAACTGACCAAAACGCAAATAGGTAAAACTTTGCGTGGTTATTTTTTAAATTCAATTTTTCATGCTTGCAATCGGCTCATATGTCTGCGCGATGTTTTGCGCGATCATTGCGCGATACGCTCCGCAATCTGTTAAAATACTTCAATATGAAAAACAAAATAATTCTTTTTGATATTGATAGAACAATTTTTGATACTAGCGGAATGATTGAATTGCTTGATTCAACAATTCTTAAATTATTAAATTACCCTGAATTATCAAGTTTTCAACAAGTAGAGATTGATTATTTAAAAACCTTAACTAACGATAGATATTTTGTTCCTGAAGATTATATTAAAAAACTGTGTAAGAAATTCAATTTTAGAAACGAAGAAAAACTTCAAGATGTTTTTTATGCTCCAGAATACGCATATATATAATGTAAATGTATATAAAGAAACTTTAGAAGTTTTAGAAAAATTAAAAGATAAATATCGATTGGGAATATATTCAGAAGGAACCAAGAAATTTCAAAATCATAAATTTAAATCATTAGGTCTAAATAAATATTTTGATAAAGATTTAATTTTTATAGTTGATGCAAAAGATACAAAAGAGGTTTTAGAAAAAATTCCAAAGGATGCAATTATAGTTGATGATAAAGAGACAATTTGTGAATTTTTAACCAAGAATGAAATTAGAGCAATCTGGTTAAATAGAAAAGACAATAGAAAATCGGATAAGTGTGAGACAATATACTCACTTTTTGAACTTCCTGTTATACTTTAGTTATGTCGGTTGCTTCACAAAAAATTACTGTTAAAGAAATTGAAATAGTTGTATTTAAAAAAGATAATACTGATTATATCTCACTTACTGATATAGCAAAATATCGGGGTACTTCTGAAACTGATGATGTAATCAAAAATTGGATGAGAAACAGGAGCACGATTGAATATTTAGGTTTGTGGGAAAAATTAAACAATTTTAATTTTAAACCCGTCGAATTCGACGGGTTTTGGTCAAAGTCTGGTAGTAATAATTTTGTACTATCTCCAACCAAGTGGATTATTACTACAAACGCCATTGGGTTAGTATCTAAATCTGGCAGAAATGGTGGAACCTTTGCTCATAAAGACATAGCTTTTGAATTTGCAACATGGTTGTCGCCTGAATTTAAACTTTATTTAATTAAAGAATTTCAGAGACTGAAAGAAGACGAAAATCTAAGGCTTGCATCAGGATGGAATGTTAAGCGGACATTAACCAAAATTAATTACAAAATTCATACGAATTCAATTAAAGAAAATTTGATCCCAGCAAATATTTCTAAAAATAAAGCAAAGATTATTTATGCGAGCGAAGCAGATGTCTTAAATGTAGCCTTGTTTGGAATAACTGCTAAAGAATGGCGAGATAATAATCCAAAATTAGAAGGAAATATCCGCGATTACTCAGATGTAACCCAACTTGTGGTTTTGGCTAATTTAGAAGGGATCAATGCGGAATTGATAAGAGATTGTTTATCACAGTCTGAAAGATTAATAAAATTAAATCAAATTGCAATTATTCAAATGAAAGCAATATTGGGGAATGTAAATATTAAAAAGCTAAAATGATATTTTTCAGTTATACTTAAATTATGTTAGATACTGCCTTTGATGAGATTAATTTACTTGGTGAAAAAGTTAAAAATTCATCTGTTCCTGATGAACTAAAAGCTTCTGTACAAATTAGACTTGAACAACTCAAGAAATTAACAAATTCCCCCACCTTTTTACCAGAATATGACAGGATGAATAAATATATTGATTGGATTACTATTTTGCCATGGAACACAAAATCTCAAGATAATCTGGATTTAATTAATGCTAAAAAAATTCTAGACGAACACCATTTTGGATTAGAAGAAATAAAGGAAAGAGTTTTGGAATATCTAGCTGTTATGAAACTAAAACAGGAAAAGGGGGAGAGTCAGGATGTGTATCGCGCTCCAATCCTTTGTTTTGTGGGTTTGGTTGGAACAGGTAAAACAACTATTGCTTTTTCAATTGCAGAAGCTCTGGGCAGAAAAATTGCCCGTATCCCATTTGGAGGTATGGGAGATCCTTTGGACCTTCGTGGTCAAAGTAAAATGCATCCTGAAGCTGAGCCTGGGAAAATTATAAAGGCCCTTCGCGATACTGGAACTAGAAATTCAGTAATACTACTTGATGAAATTGATAGAGTAACAGATCAAGGAAGAGCGTCTATTATGGGCGTCTTAGTTGAACTTTTAGACCCTGGTCAAAATCATGCTTTTACAGATCATTATATTGATTATCCTATTAATCTTTCAGAATGTATTTTTATAGCAACTGCTAACAATACAACAAATATTTCAACTGCCGTGATGGATAGAATTGAGCCAATTATGATGCCCTCGTATACTGATCAAGAAAAAATCACAATAGGGCAAAGATATGTATTTCCAAGAGCAATGAAAGCTGCAGGACTTCCTGCGGAGTCTTTAAAAATTGATGATGATGTCTGGGCCAATTTAGTTAGACCTTTAGGTTATGATGCTGGAATTCGTACAATGGAAAGAACAATTGGTGGAGTTGTTAGAAAAGTTGCAAGATTAATGGTTGAAGGAAAGGGCACAGAATTTCATGTTACTTCACAAAATGTTAAAGAGTTCCTGCCACAATAGATTAAAATAGTTAAATGAAGATATTAATAATCGGCGACAGTCATAATAATCTATCTAATTTGCGTCATGTCATGGGATTTGCAAAAAAAAATAAGGCAGGGGCAATAATTCATACAGGAGACTGGGGTAATTTTGACAATGTAAAGTCAGTATCTGATTATGGAATTCCACTTTATTCATGTCTGGGAAATGCTGACATAGATCCAAATTTCAAATTTGAGGAGTTTGTAAAAATCGAAATTGATGGTGTTAAAATTGGAATTATTCACAATATTAAAAAATTAAAAGAAAACAGAGAAAAATTTGATATTGTTTTTTGTGGGCATACGCATAAACAAAATCAAGAAAAAAATGTTATAAATCCTGGAGCTTTAGAAAATGGTATTAACTTTGCAATTTACGATACAAAAACAAATCAGGTAGAATTTATGCATGAGTAAATTAGGGCTTGACAGACATACATGCTATGTATAACATATGTATATGTTAACTCAAACTTTTAATATATCCTTACCTAATGACTTAGTAAAAAAAGCTGATTTGGTTGCAAAAAAAGAATATAGGAATAGAAGCGAACTTATTAAAGAAGCGCTTCGGACATATTTATTTAATAAACTCTCGTGGGAGGAACTATTTGTCTACGGAAAAAGGATGGGTAAAAAAATGGGAATAAGTAGCGAGCAAGATATTTTTGAAAAACTAAATAATTATCGAGATGGAAGATAATCTTCCTAGAATTGTAATAGATACAAATGTTATTATTTCTGCCCTAGTTTTTGGTGGAAATTCAAAGATAATAATTGAAAAACTGATTAAAAGAGAATTTATTGCTTACACCTCACCTCAACTTATTTCAGAATTGTTGGAAATTTTACTTCAAAAGTTTAATTTTTCAGATGAAATGATTAAAAAAGTTGAGGTGCAAATAAATTCACTTTCTCATGTTGTCTATCCCACAGTAGAAATAAATATAGCCAGAGATAGAGATGATAACAGGGTATTAGAAGTAGCTGAAGAAAGCGAAAGTTCGATTATAGTTACAGGAGATAAAGATCTTTTGTCGCTGAAAGTTTATAAAAACATCATTATAATGAATCCAAAAGTATTCCTGGAAATTATTGGCAATTAAGATGAGTAAATTTGAAAAACTTCACAAACTCAAAGATCAAATGGAAAAGGATGACTCACTTTCTCTTAAAAAAGGTGCGACAAAACTTGTGTTTGGATCTGGAAATACAGAAAGCAAAATATTGTGCGTCGGAGAGGGCCCTGGAAGACAGGAAGATTTGCAGGGCTTACCCTTTGTTGGACAGGCAGGAAAGTTACTGGACAAATTATTAATTCTTGCTGGTTTAGAGAGAAAAAAGGTGTTTATTACAAACGTTGTACATCATAGACCACCTGAAAATCGCGACCCACTACCTGAAGAAATAACTAGCTATAGCAAGTATCTTGATCAAATAATAAATATCTTAAATCCCAATGTAATAATTACATTGGGTCGCTTTTCAATGACAAAGTTTTTACCCAATGTATTCATAAGTCAAGTTCATGGTAAAAAGCATGATGTTATTTGGCAGAATAAAAATGTCGTTGTCTTCCCGATGTATCACCCTGCTGCATCTTTAAGGAATGGAAATATTTTAAGGCAAGAACAAACAGATTTTGTTGAAATGGGTAAACTTTTGCCTGAGATTTTAGACACCAAAGATGATAAAGTGATATTAGAACAAGAAACTTTAGTATGAAACCTTCTTTAAAATTCATTGCACTTTCAGGAACCACAGATGTTACTGAGAATTTATATGTGTATGAATACGGAAACGACATGGTGATTCTTGATTGTGGTGTTGGTTTTCCAGATTTGGAAATGCCAGGAGTAGAACTAGTGCTTCCTGATTTTTCCTACATTATTAAAAATAAACATAAACTAAAAGGTGTTGTGGTCTCTCAAGGGCATGACGATCATGTAGGCGCTCTCCCCTTTTTACTTCGTGAGGTTAATGTTCCCATTTGGTGTCCTCCAATTGTTACCGAATTTTTAAAAGTAAAATTTAAAGATTATCAAGTTGTTAACTATAAATTAAATACCTTTAATCCAGATAGAGATACATTTGAAGTTGGAGCATTTAAGTTTTCCCCCTTTAGGGTTGCACATTCTGTGCCTGATACTGTAGGTTATGCAATTGATTCTCCAGCCGGCAGAACGTTTCATGTAGCAGAGCATAAAATGGACCAAAATTCTACCGATGGAATGAATTTTGATACTGAAAAATGTAAAAGGTTGGCAGCTGAAAAACCTGTACTTTGTCTAATGTCTGATTGTTTAGGTTCAAATGATCCAGGTATGGCTCCATCTGGAGTTGAGATAGAAGAGAATATGTTTAACATTGCTAAAAGTGCCCCACAGACTCTTTATATGACTGCGATTTCCTCTTCGATTGGAAGGTTTCAACAAATGATGAATGTTGCCCAAAGATTAAATCGAAAAGTGGTTTTAGTTGGCAGATCAGTTCAAAGTAAAATCGAAATTGCCTATAACTTGAAATACATAAAATACTTACCAAACCAAGTAATTGATTTAAGGGAATCAAAAAAATATAACCCCAGTAAATTAATGTATATTATTGCGGGTTGTTATGGTCAGCCTGGAAGTTCTGTTTATAGACTTGCCTTGGGTGAACATGAGAGAGTTCAGATTAATCCAAACGACACATTTATTTTTTCTGCAGATCCAGGTCCTGCGTATTCAAAAGAATCTATTGATTTTATAGTTGATAAACTAACTGACATTGGGGTGGATGTTCATTACTACGATTTACATGAGGGCCTTCATGTTTCGGGGCATGGAACACAAGGAGATATTGTAGAACTATTTAAAATTGTAAATCCTAAATATTTTGTTCCTACTGGCGGGACAATAAGATACATGAAAGCATATGAAAAATTGGCTGTTAAATTTGGCGCAAAAGCTGAAAATGTACTTCGTCTTAAACCTGGAGAAAGTGTTATCTTTGATGGCGAAGAGGCTAAAAGGAGTGAAACAATACCAGTAAAAGAGGTCTTTGTTCATGGCTTAGGAATAGGAGATATAGGTAAAGTTGTTTTGGAAGATAGGACTTTACTAGGTGATGAAGGTATTGTAGTTGTTGCTTTGAAGATTAATAAAAATAGTAAAACTTTAATTGAAAAACCAGAATTAACAAGTAGGGGTTTTGTATTCCAGCAAAAATTTGGAGGAATTTTAGATGGTGGAGAACAGGAATTATTTAATTTTTTACAAAAAAAGAATTTAAAAGATATTCCTACAATGAAAAACTTTTCAATTCAAGTTTTGGAAAAGTATTTCTTTGACAAAACTCGTCGCCACCCCATGATTCTTCCTGTGGTGGTTGAGGTTTAACAGAACTTAGCTATAATGAATATATGGCTAAGAAACACAAGAGAAGAATTGATAAAAGAGCTTTTAAATTAAAACTTAAGCCTCAAACAATGGCTTCAATTGCCCAAGTATTTTTTTTAGCTTCCGCCTTTCTTATAATTATTTCTTTTTCAAGAAGGGGTTTAATTCTGGTTCGTTTCAACGACATAATGATGGAGATTTTTGGCTGGGCAACAATTTTCTTACCTTTTATATTTCTATCCTTTTCATTCTTGGTTAGTAAAATTAAACTTCCACTTTCTCAACCAAATGTAATCGTCGGTTCAATTTTGGTTTTTTTGTCCCTTGCTGGTATTGGTAGATCGGGCAATTTAGGTTTAGTTTTTTGGGACGGTGTTTCAACACTTGTTACTCCTGCTGGAGCTGTAATTATTTTTTTTGGAATTACCTTAACTGGGCTTGTAATCTTGTTTAATACATCTTTTGATCAAGTGTTTAAGATTCTCAAATCTTTTTGGGGTACAATTAATCTTTATATTTTTGGACAGAAATCTGCTGGTGGAGGTAGAATTTTTCCTAGAAAAGATTTTAAAATTTCAGGTTCTACAGTATCCCCGGTAGTAGTTAATTCATCAAAACCAAAGGAAGTATTCGAAGAAAAACTAATAAGTAATATTAAGGGGGAGGATTCTATTTGGAAGTATCCACCAATCGACCTTTTTTCTAGTGATCAGATTGGAAAAGTTGACCGAGGAGACATAAATGGAAACGCAGACATTATTGAAAAAACACTTGAGTCGTTTGGAATTACTGCAAATATTGTCGAAGTTAACCTAGGCCCTGCAGTTACACAGTATGCAATCCAAGTCGCACTCGGTACTAAGCTTAGTAAAATTACAGCTTTAGAACGAGATTTAGCTCTTGCTCTCTCTGCACCAACAGGTACTATAAGAATAGAAGCCCCAATACCTGGAAGAAACTTAGTGGGAATAGAACTTCCCAATAGATCTCCCGAATTTGTACCAATAAAAAGAATTCTTGAATCTGAAGAAATGGTAAGTAAAAAATCAAAACTGGCAGTTACTTTAGGTCTTGATGTTTCTGGGAAACCTGTCATAGCAGACCTAAATAAAATGCCACATGTTTTAATTGCTGGCCAAACAGGTTCTGGTAAATCAGTTTGCATCAATACATTTTTAGCATCAATTCTTTATAGGGCCTCTCCATCTGAAGTTAAATTTATTATGGTTGATCCTAAAAGAGTTGAACTTACAGGTTACAATGATATTCCACATCTCTTATCTCCTGTTATTGTTGAGACAGACAAGGTATTGTCAGCTCTTCGCTGGTTAACAAGAGAAATGGATAGAAGATATGAATTATTTCAACAGGCTGGTGCAAGAAATATAGACTCATATAATGAAATGAGCGGTTTTCAAGTCCTACCTTATATTGTTTTATTGATTGACGAATTGGCTGATGTAATGCTTCTTTCTCCGGTTGAAGTTGAAGATGCCATTACAAGAATAGCTCAAATGAGCCGTGCTGTTGGCATTCACATGGTTCTTGCAACTCAAAGACCTTCTGTTAATGTTATAACCGGTTTAATTAAAGCTAATATTCCGTGTCGTATTGCTTTCGCGGTTTCATCACAAGTTGATTCAAGGGTTATATTAGATATTCAAGGGGCTGAAAAACTTTTAGGAAAGGGAGATATGCTATTTTTGCCTCCAGACCAAGCTAAACCTTCAAGAATTCAAGGCGCGTTTGTAAATGATGCTGAGATTAAAAATCTCGTTAGTTTTATTAAAAACCAAGGAATACCTGTCCAATATACAGATGAGGTTACAACAATGACTAAATCAGGAAAACCAGCAATTGCTGGAGTGATGGGAGATACAGACGATTTGTTTAGTGAGGCTGTAAAAGTTGTTTGTCAGTACGACAGAGCTTCTGCATCACTTCTTCAAAGAAGACTTTCCATTGGATATGCAAGAGCAGCCAGGGTTGTTGATCAATTACAAGATGCTGGTGTTATTGCCCCATCAGATGGTTCATCAAAACCTAGGGAAGTTTTAATTAAAAATGCTGAAGATTTCCTAAATAGTATAGGCTCCAAATGAATACAATTGGTCAAATATTAAAGGAAGCTCGATTAAAAAAGGGTTTTTCCTTAACTAAACTTGAAAATTTAACAAAAATTAAAAGGGAATTTATTCTAAATTTGGAAAACAACGATTGGAATAATTTGCCTGAATTTCCTGTTGTTTCAGGTTTTGTTAAAAATATAACTAGTTCCCTAGGTCTTTCTACAAATAATGTAAATGCAATTCTAAGAAGAGATTATCCTCCCAAAAAACTAGCAATTAATCCAACTCCTGATGTTGGGAATAAATTTGTATGGTCTCCAAAATTAACCTTTGTTGTTGGAATTAGTCTTTTACTTTTTTTGGTTTTGGGATATCTAGGTTTTGAATACCTAAAGTTTATAAGACCACCAGAATTAATAGTTGTTAGTCCAAAAGAAAATGAACAAGTATTACAAAACAAAGTTAAAATTGAAGGTAAAACAACAACAGATGCAATCTTAACCGTTAATAATCAGCCTGTTATATTAGACCAAGATGGTAAATTTATAACAGAAATTGAAGTTACTAAAGATACAAAAGAAATTAGATTCAAATCGACTTCTAGATCTGGTAAAGTAACTGAAGTAGTAAGAAAAATAGAAATAGAAAAATAAAATATGGATAGCGTACAAAGACTTTTAGTAATTGTAGTTATAACTTTAACAGTACTTCTGGTTATTGTTGGTGTTCAGGTTGTTTTTATTATTTTAGATTTAAGACGTTCTGTTAAAAGATTAAACTCAATTTTAGAAGATTCAATTTTAGGTGGAGGGTTAATTAGACCTGAACGTTTGACTGGTATTGCAGAAATGTTTAAAAAAGATAAATCTATTACCACCCACGGACAAGAGTAAATATAATCTGTTATAATTTAGCCACAATGATAACTTCTAGTGAGGTAAGGGAAAAATATTTAAAGTTTTTTGAAAAAAGAGGGCATGTGATTATTCCCCCTGCTCCTTTGGTTTTGGAAAATGATCCAACTACACTTTTTACCTCAAGTGGCATGCAACCGCTGGTTCCATATTTGATGGGTAAAAAGCATGAGTTGGGAACTAAACTCGTAGATTTTCAACCAGCAATTAGAACAATTGATATAGATGAAGTTGGGGATAATAGACATTTAACATATTTTGAGATGTTAGGTAATTGGAGTCTGGGCGATTACTTTAAAAAAGAACAACTATCTTGGATATGGGAATTTTTAACAAAAGAACTAAGGTTTGATAAAAACAAACTTTATGTTTCTTGTTTTGAAGGAACACCAGACATTACAAAAGACATTGAAAGTTATAGAATTTGGAAAAGTTTAGGAGTAACGGAAGATCATATTTATTACTATGGTGTTGGTAAAAATTGGTGGAGCAGGAGTGGAGTTCCTGACAAAATGCCAGAGGGAGAAATTGGTGGCCCAGATTCAGAGATTTTTTTTGACTTCGGGGGTGAGGATTGTCATCCCAACTGTGATTGTGGCAGGTTTTTAGAAATTGGTAATTCAGTTTTTATGCAATATTTTAAAAGAAAAGAAAAACTTATTGAATTGTCACAAAAAAATGTTGATTTTGGTGGTGGGCTTGAAAGAATAACTGCTGCTTTAAACAATGATCCTGATATTTTTAAAACTGATATATTTTGGCCAAATATACAAAAATTTGAAGGAATTACAGGTAAAAAATATGAAGAAGAAAAGAAAAATTTTAGAATAATTGCTGACCATTTAAGGGCTTCAGAAGCACTAATTAAAAACGGAGTTGTACCCTCAAATAAAATGCATGGTTATGTTTTAAGAAGACTTATTCGAAGAATTGCTGTAAAAACTAGTGAAGTTGATAAAATTACAGATAATGAGGTTATTTTGAATGAAGTAAAAAAGTTTAAAGTAAGCCTTGACAAAGGTTTAAAAGAAATACAAAAAGTTAAAAAGATTTCTGGTAAAATTGCCTTCGATCTATATCAGTCATATGGTTTTCCCCTTGAATTAACAGTTGAACTTTTTAAGGACAAAGGTCAAGAAGTAAATCTTGACGATTTCAAAAAAGAGTTTGAAAAACATAAAGAGGCTTCAAAAAACTTATCAACTGGAATATTTAAAGGAGGACTTGTTGATCATAGTGAAGAAACAACAAAGCTTCATACACTTACCCATTTATTACATGCTAGTTTAAGAAGGGTTTTAGGAGATACTGTTGCCCAAAAAGGAAGCCACATAACCCACGAAAGATTGAGATTTGATTTTTCATATCCTGATAAATTATCAGATGAACAAGTAAAATCAGTCTTTAATTTAATTAACAAAAAAATTGATGAAGATTTACCAGTTTCTTTTATTGAAACAACCCCAGACGAAGCCATTAAAAAAGGCGCTTTACATTTCTTTGCTGAAAAATATGGTGATAAAGTAAAAGTATATAAAGTTGGAAATTTTAGTCTTGAGATTTGTGGTGGACCACATGTAACTAACACAAAACTTTTAGGGCGTGCTAAAATGATTAAACAGGAGAAAATAGGATCAGGAATAATTCGAATATATGTTAGATTTTTTGAAAAAAAATGAAGAAGCAAGAGAAGCTTATTGGTCGATATTAATCGAAAGCCAGTGGGTTACCTCTGCGATTTGGCAGATTAAAGATGGAAAAGTCGAGATTGTTGCATCTTCACCCGGCACTCGCTGGGAGGGTGATTTAAGTGAAGCGGTTGACGCGACCTTGTCAAGTTGCACTCAAAGTTTAGCTGAAGATTTTCAAGATCCTAGTAAAACTGTTTTTGGTGTATCTTCATCCTGGCTTGAAAATGGGAACATTAAAGAAGAATATCTTCTTAAATTAAAGAAAATTTGTGGTGATCTATCACTGGTTCCATCTGGTTTCGTTGTTTTGCCTGAAGCCATATCTCATTTTATCAAGAGCAAAGAACAAACTTTTTTTTCAGGTATAACTTTGGGAGTAAGTGATGGGAGTCTAGATTTGTCAGTTTTTAACTTAGGAAAACTTGTTGGCACAACTGTTGTGTCAAGAAGCATATTAGTATCAGACGATTTACTTGAAGGTTTAAGTAGGTTAACCACCGACTTACAGAATTTTCCATCTAGAATAATACTTTACAACCAAAAAGAAACAGAATTAGAGGAGATTAAGAATAATTTAGATAAAATTGATTGGGAAAAGATTGAAACTTTAAAATTTCTTCATGCTCCCACAATTGAAATACTTAATCCCAACGAAAAGATATTAGCAGTGTCTCTTGCTGGTGGTTCCGAAATAAGTCAAGTTGATGGTGTTTTAGATAACACTGAAACAGATACCAATGTCCCCAATGTACCAGAAGAGGAGATTAAAAATATTAGCGAGCCGGAGGGAATTACTGTTGCCGACTTGGGTTTTGTTGTAGATACGCCTAAGAATTTTCCTAAATTGCCTAAATTTGATATTCAGTTACCAAAATTTCCCAAGATAAATTTTTCGTTTTCAGGTAAACCATTTATTTTTGGTGGAATATCACTTTTTGTGGTTTTTATACTATTTTTTTTGGCTTGGTGGTTTTTACCTAAAGCAACTGTAACTATATTTGTTGCACCTAAAAAACTAGAAGACAATATTACTATCAACTTGGGTAGCGATCTATCAGCCGATACAGTTGAGACATTGGTGGCTGGAGAAAAAACAAAATCAACCACAGGAATCAAAACTGTAGGAGAAAAAGCAAAAGGTCAAGTAAAAATTCAAAATGGTACAGCCTTTCCAATAAATTTAGTAGCTGGAACTGTACTTCTTTCCTCCTCTGATTTGAGATTTGTAACATCAAAACAAGCTTCAGTTTCAGGAGCATTATCCCCAAGTGAGCCGGGTACGACAGTTTTGGATGTTGAGGCGGGAAACATTGGTTCTGAATATAATTTAGCCAAAGACGAAATACTTAAAGTGGGTAATTATCCAAAAGCTGAGGTTGATGCTACAATTACCGCCAACTTTACTGGAGGTTCTAGCCGTCAGATATCGGCTGTTTCTGAAGACGATAGGAAGAAATTACTTGCAGAATTAACGAAAGAATTGACAAATCAGGCTCAAACTAAATTGGCTGGTCAACTTTCTAGTGAAAAAATGATTGTTGATACATCAATTGTTTTTGAAAGTGAAGAAGAGGATTTTAGTAATAAAGTAGGAGACGAGGCCTCAACAATAAAATTATCATTGAATCTAAAATTTACAGCAATAGCCATATCTAAAAACGATCTAACAATCATTTCCAAAAAGACCTTGGAAGAGAGAGTCCCCTCTGGGTTTATTTTGAGAGATGATCAAATATCATATTCATTTACCGATGGAGAAGAAAAAGAAAAGATTACGGTTAAAATTGCTGCCAACTTGTTACCTAGTATAAATACTGTAGATATAGCCAAGAAAATAGCGGGTAGATATCCGACAGTCGCCGAAGAGTATTTACAAAGCATTCCAGGATTTGTCAATGCAGAATTTCGTTTACCACCCCTCCTTCGTGGAAAGTTGGCGACATTACCACATGTTTCAAAAAATATAGAAGTGGTATTATCTTCAGAACAATGAGAGATTTAAACAATCGCAAAAAGCGAAATATAATCAAATTTTCTGCGCTTATATCAGGAATCTCAGGACTTGTGATTCTCGTTTCTTCTGTATGGCCCATTATTAGTTATCAACTGACTGAGGGTAACCGTTATAAAACCCTCTTAACACCGCTTATCTTAGATAAAGACGATACTCAAACCTTTCGTAAAGATTTTACAAAGGCCTCAAATTGGTTTCCTGAAGCTCCCAAAAATAAAGATTTTGGAAGTTCCAAAGTTTCTTTTTATACTATTTCAATTCCAAAATTAAAAATTCAAGATGCAGTTGTGGCTCTTGGTGGAGAAGATTTGACAAAAAATCTTGTTCAGTATCCAGGGACAGCTTTACCTGGCAAAAACGGAAACGCTGTTATTTTTGGTCATTCAATTCTGCCAATTTTTTATAACCCTAAAAACTACACTTCAATTTTTTCAACACTACCAACTCTAAAAGAGGGTGACGATATATTCATAGAATATGATGGTGTTTCATACAAATTTAAGGTAGAAGAATTATTTGAAATATATCCATCTGATATTCAAATACTTGAGCAAAACCCAACAGACTCATTTATTACACTAGTTACCTGTGTTCCGCCGGGGGATCCTAGAAATCCAAAGAGGTTAATTGTTAGAGCCAGAGTGGTATTATAAATATATGAATTTTTTAGGTATAGATTATGGTAAAAAGAAAATAGGCTTGGCAACCTCTGAAGGTAAATTGGCAGAGCCATTAAGAGTGATTAGATATACTGATATAAAGGTATTAATAGAACAAATAAAACAAATAGTTGAAAAAGAAGAAATAAAAAAAATAATAGTTGGCATTTCAGAGAACAATATGGGCGAAGAATCTAAAAGCTTTGCAAGTATGATCGGTGCGGAAATTTTTGACGAGACATTAACTTCCCAAGATGCCATCTCTCTTTCAATTCAAGCTGGCATAAACAGAAAAAAAAGAAAAAAAAGAGAAGACGCTTATGCGGCAACCATCATGCTTCAAAACTATCTAGATAGTAAGTAGTTTTAATGGTATAATTTAACAGATATGTTTAAAAATGTAATTGCACCCATTCAAGCTTGGCTTCTAAGTCAAGGAAAATGTGTTGGTTGTGGAATGCCACTTTCTAAAGCAAAACATGAACCTCACAAGTATGGTGAAAAGGTAACCTGTAAGTGCGCGAGAATCTATATTTATAATGTTAAGGACAAAAAATATAGAAGAGCTCTTCTAGATGAAGTCTAATGAAGAAAGTATTAATATTTAATGTTTTTTTAATTCTATTATTAGTCGGATTTTCTTTTTATGTAAGAAATTTATTTTTGCCAGTTTCGACAGATAATAAATCTGTTGATTTTTTGATAACTAAAGGATCATCTGTCGCCCAAATTGGTAATAAACTTGAATCATCAGGATTACTGAGAAGTGGAATAGTTTTTAAGTTTTATGTTCAATTGACCAATTCTCAGAGTAAAATACAGGCAGGAGAATTCCAATTGTCTCCCAATTTATCTTTAGTGCAAATTTTAGATCAACTTAAAAAGGGTCCAAAAGAAATTTGGGTAACAATACCAGAAGGTTTAAGGCGTGAAGAAGTTGCTATAAAATTTGCCAAGACGCTTGGTAAAGACAATGAATTTATTAAAGAGTTTTTAACTCTTACTGCTGGCAAAGAAGGCTATTTGTTTCCTGATACATATTTGTTTCCTAAATTCGCAACAGCTACTCAGATTGTAAATAAATTAACCTTAACTTTTGAAAGAAAAATAGGAGATATTACTTTTGAACAGGTAATTATGGCATCTTTGTTAGAAAGAGAAACATTTAGTGATTCTGAAAAACCAATAGTGGCTGGCGTTTTATACAAAAGGCTTGAAAATGACTGGCCGTTACAAGTAGATGCGACTTTACAATATATCAAAGGTGATTGGAAACCTGTTTATTCAATTGATAAAGAAATTAAATCGCCTTTTAATACCTATAAAAATTTGGGTTTGCCTCCAAGTCCAATTGCTAGTGCAGGGCTAACTTCACTTGAAGCGGCAAAAAATCCAGAAAGTAGTGACTATTGGTATTATATTCATGATGATAAAGGCACAATTCACTTTGCAAAAACCCTAGAGGAACACAATGTCAATATTCAAAAGTATTTAAATTGATAATTTTTTAGTTGTTGACAAGGTATAAATTACTTATATAATCCATTATAGGCGTAACAAAGTTACGTTTTTCCTGTTTCGACCAGGATTTATTTTTTCCTAAAATAATGAAGGCTAAAAACAACCAAAGACGTAATTTCGGCAAAGAAGAAAAAAATCTTCCAAAGCTTGATTTAACTCTTATTCAAAGAGAATCTTGGCAAAAGTTTTTAACCGAAGGGATAACAGAAGAATTAAAATCCATTTCTCCGATAGACGATTTTACAAGTAAAAATTGGCAACTTACATTATCAGATCCTGAACTTGGTAAACCAACTATTTCTGGGGCAATTGCACAACAAAAAGGTTTAACTTATGCGGTTCCTTTAAAGATCACGGCTAATTTAATTAACAAAAGAACAGGTAAAGAAGTAAGCCAGGAAGTTTTCTTGGGAGATCTTCCTCAAATGACCGATAGGGGTACCTTTATTATTAATGGTATTGAAAGAGCGGTTATTAATCAGATTGTTAGAAGTCCTGGAGTTTATTTCTCTGGGGAACTTGATGCGTCATCGGGAAGAATTCTTTACAAAGCCGAAGTTAGACCTCTTCATGGTTCATGGTTAGAATTCGAAGTTACAAGAGGAGACCTTATTTATGCAAGAATTGATAGAAGAAAGAAAGTTTTAGCTACAGTTTTTTTAAAAGCCCTTGGCCTGGAGAGCGAGAAAGAAATTATAAGATTTTTTCAAGAGATTGAAACAGATAAAGAACACAAGTATATTCAAACAACCCTGGAAAAAGATTCAACCAAAAGTCGAGATGAAGCCCTTTTGGAAATGTATAGAAAGTTAAGACCAGGTGAGCCAGTTTTAATTGAAAATGCTACAAATTTATTTGAGAGTATGTTTTTAGATAAAAGAAGATATGATTTGGGTGAAGTTGGAAGATACAAAATAAATAAAAGACTTGGAGCCCAAGTCGCAGATAAAAATGTAAATATTTTAACGTTAAAAGATGTTTCTTTAGCTTTAACCTATTTGATAGGACTTCAAAATGGGATAGGTAGGGTGGACGATATCGACCATCTTTCAAATAGACGGCTTCGAAGGGTTGGAGAATTGGTTGCTGTTAATGCTTTTAGAATCGGACTCTTAAGGCTTGAGAGAAGTGTTAAGGAAAAAATGAGTTTGATTTCTCCAGATGATAGGCCACTTCCATCAAATCTTATCAATGCAAGACCTTTAATCTCCTCTTTAAATGAGTTTTTCAGAAGTAATCAACTTTCAACAATTTTAGATGATACTAATCCACTTTCTGAAATTGACAACTTAAGACGTGTTTCAGTTTTGGGTTCAGGCGGAATAAATAGAGAGAGAGCATCTTTCTCTATCCGTGATGTTAACTCATCTCAGTACGGAAGAATAGACCCTGTTAGAAGTCCTGAGGGACCAAATATTGGTCTCGTTACATATCTTGCTCTATACACTAAAGTTAATGAGTTTGGATTTTTGGAATCTCCGTACAGAAAAGTAGAGAAAAAAGGTAAAAAAGTAAAAATTACTGACGAAATTGTCTATTTAACAGCTGAGGATGAAGAAAATTATAATATTACCCATTCTGGGGTAAACATTGATGCCAATGGTTTTATTACAGATTCAAGAGTACCATTAAGACACTTGGGTAGTTTTACCGAAGGATCTGTTGAGTTGGTTGATTTAATCGATATAACTCCAAGACAATTAATCGGAACCTCAGCTTCTTTAATTCCGTTTTTGGCTCACGATGAGGGAAATAGAGCCTTGATGGGTTCTAACATGCAATGTCAAGCTGTTCCGCTCGTTGCACCGGAGTCTCCTATAGTTGGAACTGGAATGGAAAAAGAAGTATCAAAAGCCATGAAGAGATCAGTTACTGCAAGACATAATGGAATCGTCGAGTATGCAGATAATGACAAGATTGTTGTTAAACTTGATAAAAAGATTTCACTTGATGAAACAATTGAAGATGTTGATGTTGTTGACGGCGGATCAAGAGAGCAGTATTCATTGATGAAGTTCAAAAGAACCGCTCATTCAACCTGTTATAACCAAAGATTATTGGTTAACCCTGGAGACAAAGTTGTTGAGGGGGATTTATTAGTTGATGGTCCAGCAAGTCAAAATGGTGAATTGGCTTTAGGCCGTAACATGGTTGTTGCCTACACAAGTTTTGGTGGATATGGATTCGAAGATGCAATCTTGGTTTCAGATAGATTAGTTAGAGATGATTTATTAACATCAATTCATATTGAGGAATATGAAGCTGAGGTTGTAGACACCAAGTTGGGACCAGAAGAAAGAACTAAAGACATTCCAAATGTTTCAGAGATAGAACTTGCCAATTTGGCCGAGGATGGAATAGTTGTAATTGGAGCAGAAGTAGGACCAAACGATATTTTGGTTGGAAAAATTGCTCCCAAAGGAGAAACAGAATTAACTTCTGAAGAAAGATTGTTGCGCGCAATTTTTGGCGAGAAAGCACGTGAAGTTCGAGACACCTCTTTAAGAGTCCCTCATGGCGAGAAAGGAATAGTAGTTGGGGTTAATATTTTGGATCGTAACAAGGGTGACGATTTGGGGCCAGGTGTTATTGAAAAGATTAATGTTAAAGTGGCTCAAATCAGAAAAATCACTGTTGGAGATAAGGTAGCCGGAAGGCATGGTAATAAAGGTGTTATTGCTAAAATCATGTCAGTTTCTGATATGCCGTATCTTGCAGATGGCACACCTGTTGACATAGTTATTTCTCCACTTTCAGTTCTTTCTCGTATGAACTTAGGCCAACTTCTTGAGGCTCATTTTGGTTTAGCATTAAATAAACTTAATGAAAAAGGAGCTTTTCCTGTCTTTGATCATGTAACAGAAGACGATTTAGTTCGTGAGCTTAGATCAGCAGACTTACCTATAAATGGTAAAGCAAGACTTATTGATGGACGAACGGGGGAATCATTTAAAGAAGATACGGTGGTTGGAATAAGTTATATCTTGAAACTTACCCACATGGTTGAGGATAAAACTCATGCCAGATCGACAGGTCCATATTCGCTTGTTACTCAACAACCACTGGGTGGAAAAGCTCAAATGGGTGGTCAGAGGTTAGGAGAAATGGAGGTTTGGGCACTTGAAGCACATCGTGCTCAACATGTTTTACAAGAAATGTTAACAATCAAATCTGATGATATTGTTGGCCGAGCTAAAGCGTTTGAAGCAATTGTTAAAGGAACAGATATTCCAGAATCCACAATCCCAGAAAGCTTCAAAGTGTTGGTTAGGGAACTTAATGCACTAGGATTAAGTATCATTCCAAAAAATGTCACACTCTCAAAAATAATTTCAGATGATGATACAGGTGAGGGTGAAAAACTGGCTCATGAATTAGGAGCTACCGCTATTGCAACAAATGAATTATTAAGTACTGTGGGACCTATGGAAGTAGAGGAAATAAAAAAAGATGTTAACTAATACACTTGATCAATTGTTTGATTTAAAAAATCTTGAGGATTTTGGATCCTTGGTTGTTCGTTTGGCGTCCCCAGATGATATCCGAAGATGGAGTAGGGGTGAGGTAACAAAACCTGAGACAATAAATTATAGAACCTTAAAATCTGAAAAAGATGGTCTTTTTGATGAAAAAATCTTTGGACCAACTAAAGATTGGGAATGTTTCTGCGGTAAATATAAAAGGATTAGATACAAAGGTGTTATTTGTGATAAATGTGGAGTTGAAGTAACTCAGTCTAGAGTCAGACGAGAAAGAATGGGTCACATTAGCCTTGCTTGCCCCGTTGCTCATATATGGTTTTTTAAAGGAGCTCCTAGTAAGATTTCAACAATTTTAGGAGTCGCTCCGAGGGCGATTGAGCAGGTTATCTATTTTGCTAGATACTTGGCTCTAAATGTTGATGAAGATAAAAAGAAAGATGCTATTAAAGTTTTAGAAAAAGAATTGGCTGAAAACGAATCTCAGATAATCGCTACTTTTAAAGAAAAAAGAGAAATTCTAGTAGAAGAAGCCAAAAAAGCAAGAGAAAAAGTAGAAACTAAGATCAAAGATAAAGATCAGGCGAGCTTGGCAGTCTCAGAAATTGAATTGGAAAACAGAAAGAAAGAAACTTCTTTGTCAGAAGATGAAAAAGCAAATTTATCAAGAAATTCGAGATTGTTTGAAAACTTGTTAAGTTTAGTAAGAAGTCTTAAGACTTTAAGTATTCTTTCAGAAGAAGAATATGATGAACTTAGCAACTTTGGTGCAGCTGACTTTTTTGATTCCAAGATGGGTGCAGAGGCAGTACTTTCTGTTTTAAATGAAGTCGATATAGAGAAAATTTCAACAGAATTAAGAACTGAAGTTAATGAAACAAAACCAACAAGCACTAAATACATAAAACTTGTCAAAAGATTAAAGCTTGTGGAAGGTTTAAAGAAAGCCAAAATTGATCCAGCTTGGATGATTCTTAGAGTTTTACCAGTATTACCACCAGATTTAAGGCCAATGGTACAGCTTTCTGGTGGACGTTTTGCCACCTCTGATTTAAATGACTTATATAGAAGGGTAATTAATAGAAACAACAGACTTAAACACTTAATTGGCCTAGGCGCACCTGAAATTATCTTGCGAAATGAGAAAAGAATGCTTCAAGAAGCAGTTGATTCTTTAATTGATGCATCTCAAAGAAAAGCCACCAGGAGGGCTCGTGGCAGGCAACCACTTCGGTCATTAAGTGACATGCTTAAAGGAAAACAAGGAAGATTTAGACAAAACCTTTTAGGTAAAAGAGTAGACTATTCTGGAAGAAGCGTAATTATTGTTGGACCTGACCTGAAGCTTAATCAATGTGGATTACCTAAAGAAATGGCTCTTGAAATGTTTAAGCCATTTGTACTTCGAGAGATGATTTCAAGAGGAATTGCACCTAATGTAAAGTCTGCTAAAAATATGCTTGATAGGAGACCACCTGAGGTTTTTGATATTTTGGAAGAAATTACTAAAGATCATCCAGTATTATTGAATCGTGCACCAACTCTGCACAAGCTTTCAATTCAAGCTTTCTATCCAATTTTAATTGAAGGAAGTGCAATTAGGCTTCATCCAGCAATTTGTTCAGGTTTTAATGCGGACTTTGATGGGGATCAAATGGCTGTTCATGTACCCCTTTCAAAACAAGCAATTGAGGAAGCAAAAACTTTAATGCTTCCAGAACACAATTTATTAAGACCATCTGATGGTTCACCTGTTTCAACTCCAGCTTCAAAAGAAATGGCCTTGGGGATTTATTACTTAACTTCAATTGATACTAAATTGGAAAAGATAAAAACGATTTTTGCAGATATAAATGAAGCAATTCTAGCACATCAAACAGAAAGAATTGAGCTTCGACAAATGATAGATGTTCGAATTGAGAGTAAAATTATTGAAACGACTGTTGGAAGAATATATCTTAATGAAATATTGCCTCCAGTCTTTGATTATGTAAACGAATCTGGGACTTCGTCTTTAATCAAAAAATTGTTTGCCACAGCATACGCTAAATGTGACAAGGGAACAGTTGTTAAGATGATAGACGATGTTAAGACATTAGGATTTACTTCTGGTACAATTTCTGGAATTTCATTTGGAGTTTTTGACGCTGTTTTGCTACCTGAAAAAGGGAAAATTCTTAAAGAAGCAGAAGATAAAGTATCTGAAATAGAGGCAAACTTTAACTTAGGACTTATCACTCTTGAAGAGAAAAAGAGGATGACCAAGGAAGTTTGGCTCGAGGTTTCTGAGGATTTGGCAGATAAAACATGGGCTTTGATGGGACCAACAAATCCTATTAGAGTTGTTATCGACGCTAAGGTCGGTCGAGCAAGTCGAGATCAAGTTAAACAATTATCGGCCATGAGAGGACTTGTTGTTGATCCTCTTGGGAAAATCGTTGAACTTCCAATTAAGAGTAACTTTAGGGAGGGCCTATCTGTTTTTGAATATGTCACTTCTTCAAGAGGATCTAGAAAAGGTTTAACTGACACAGCTATTAAAACAGCAGATGCTGGGTATCTAACTAGAAGACTTGTAGATGTATCCCACGATTTAATTATTAGATATAATGATTGTAAAACTAAAGATGGGCTAAAGGTTATTAAATCTGAAAGGCCTTCATCTTTTATGCAAAGAATTATTGGTAGATACTTAATCAATGATATTAAAGATGCCAAAAATAAAGTAATTGCAATAGGTGGTGATCTTATTAATGAGGAAATTGCAGGGAAAATTGATACTTCCGGTATTGACAATTTAGAGGTTAGATCGGCATTAACATGTCAGTCAAGATATGGTCTTTGTGCTAAATGTTATGGATGGGACTTATCAACCAAAAATGAAGTTTTGATGGGTACACCAGTTGGAGTTATTGCAGCTCAATCAATTGGAGAACCTGGAACTCAATTGACGCTTAAAACTAAGCACGCTGCGGGTGCCTTTGGTGTACTTGATGTTACACAAGGTTTACCAAGAGTTGAAGAGTTGGTTGAAGCACGAACTCCAAAAGTTGTTTCATCAATTGCAGAGATAACTGGTAAGGCGATAGTTTCAGAATCCGACGATGGTTACAAAGTTACGATTAGAGGAACGGGAAAGATCAAAGAAGAAAGGGAATATATTGTTCCAAAAACTCTGGAACTTGCAGTTAAAGATAACCAAATAGTTGAAGCTGGAACAGCCCTTGCTTTTGGTCCACTTGATCTTAAAGAAATATTAACAATTAAAGGACTTCGTGCAGCTCAAGAATACTTGGTTGCTGAAATTCAAAAAGTATATGAATCTCAAGGAATCGGAATCAATGACAAACATTTTGAAGTAATCGCTCGCAAAATGAGTGATGAGATAAGGATTATTGGCTCTGGTGACACCAGCTTTTTACCTGGAGAATTAACAAGCAAGGCTTCCTTTGAAGCGGCTAATGAAAAAGTTTTGGTCGAAGGTGGTGAACCAGCATCTGCCTCTCAGATTATTTTGGGAATTACTAGAAGATCTCTTTATACAGAGAGCTGGTTATCAGCAGCATCCTTTGAACAGACGACGGACGTCTTAACTGAAAGTTCACTTTTGTCCCGAGAGGACACATTAATGGGACTTAAAGAAAATGTTATTATAGGAAGACTTATTCCAGTAACAGAGGAAAAAGCCAATTTAGAAAATAAATAAATTATGCCTACAGCAAATCAATTGGTAAAACATGGAAGGACTCCAAACAAAAAGAAGACAAAGACTACTTCTTTAAAAAAGTGGTTTAATTCTAAGGATCGACTTTTTGGAGAAACAGTATCTCCTTTTAAAAGAGGGGTTGTTTTAACAGTTAGAACGCAAACACCTAGGAAACCTAATTCAGCACTTCGTAAGGTTGCCAGAGTTAGGCTTTCAAATAAACAAGAAGTTACTGCATATATTCCTGGAGAGGGTCATGAACTTGCTGAACATTCTGTAGTTTTAGTTAGAGGAGGAAAAGTCAAAGATCTTTCAGGTGTAAAATATACAATTGTTAGAGGAAAACTTGATACTACAGGAGTTTCAGGTCGTCAAACATCAAGAAGTAGATATGGAACAAAGAAAAATCAAGGAGGTAAAAAGTAATGAGTAGACGAGGTCAATCAAGAAAAAGAAAAGTTGAAGTTGATTCTGTTTATGGAAATAGTTTAATCTCCAAACTTATAAACAGAAGTATGCATGATGGCAAAAAGAGTGTTGCAGAAAAACAAATCTATTCTGCGTTTACAATAATTGGAAAAGATGCGGTTTCTATCTTTGAAAAAGCCATAAATAACATCAAGCCAGAAATGGAAGTTAGAGCAAAGCGTGTTGGTGGTGCAGCATATCAGGTTCCAAGCCAAGTTAGGGGAGAAAGAAAAGAATCTTTAGCAATTCGTTGGCTTGTTAATTCCGCACGGGCAAGATCAAACTCAGAATTTCACACCTTTGGAGAAAAACTTGCACAGGAGCTTATAGATGCTTCCAAAGGCGAAGGTGGAGCTGTAAAGAAAAGAACTGATATGGAGCGTGTTGCAGAAGCAAACAAAGCCTTTAGTCATTTTAAGTGGTAATACAACTTCTTAATTTCTTGACAATTTTGTTCCACAGTTTATTATAAATATATGAGTAAAACTCTTTCGACTGATGATATTGGTGGTTACTTTGCAGATGCTTTTCATGAAGTTGCACTGCCTGCCTTAAATGATATAACTGAAAAAATCGAAGTTTTACAGATAGATATGAAAGATGTAAAAAGTAGGTTAGGTAATGTTGAAGAAAGGTTAGAAAATGTTGAAGAAAATATGGCTACAAAAGATGATTTGGAAAAACTTGAAACTACACTTGCAAAAAGAATGGATAGAATGAGCGATGTACAATCAAATTTAATTGAAAGAGTCGAAACTTTAGAATCCCAATCTCCAGTTGCCTTCGCCTAAATAATTTTTCACTTCTTGAAATCTTCAGAGAGAGAGAGTAATATCAGCCCTATTGTGGTTATATCATTCACAACCAGTGCAAGTAGTGCTAAAGGAGAGAGATTGTTTGCTCCGCTCGGTGCCACATCAGTTGCTGAATTAGCCCAATTCGATGCAATAAAGACAGAAGACTTGGAGATTGGAACAAGATTTGGTGCAAATCCAGCCGTTCCACGCACTTTTATTGATCCTAAAACACACACATATCTTCATGGACAAGCAGGAGTATTAGCCAGTATCAAAAGAAGGGCTTAAATTTATCTTGTGGGAATATTAATAAAAGGAACTCCATTTGTAGCATTTGGAAGTTTACCATCCCACTTTTGAACTGCCAAAAATTGTAAATATTCAGACGATAAACTTCCTGTATTTCTCAAAATTTGTTGAGATTGGGCTTGGCCGTTTGCCTGGGTTTTTGCGGTTTCAGCCTCAATCTTTGCCCGCTCTAAATTTTGTTGTGCAACCTGTTTTTGTTCAATCGCGTCATTAAAATCTTTTGAAAAGTCAAAATTTACAATATTTAAATCATCAACAAATACATTATATTTTTCGAGTCTATTTTTAAGTTCTATTAGTGTAATTTCTCTGACCTTTTCCCTTTTAACAATTAAATCCTCCGCAGTAAACTGTGCGGTTGTTGCTTTAAATGCCTCCTGCATGGCAGGATCAACAACTCTTTCTCTATAATTTATTCCAATGTTTTGATAAACATCAACGGCTTTATCACCATTTAAGTGATAATTTAAGGCAATAGTGGACTTTACTTCCTGAAGGTCGCTTGAAGCAGCTGTTGCTTCTACTTGTTCTTTTTGAGTTCTAGTTTCCATAGAAACAACTGACTCAATTAATGGAATTTTTAATGTAAAACCGGGATTAGCTACTCTATTTACAGCACCTAATCTTGTAACTACGCCAACATGCCCTGCACCAACTATAGCCCAAGCTCCGGTAAAAGGAAGGACAAAAAGTATAAGTACGGCAACCAAAATAATTTTAGAGTTTATTTTCATCATCAAGAGTATTCTACCCCATTTGTCAAATTATATCTTGAATTCTGCAGAGAGAGAGTAATATCAGGCCATTATGGCAGATAGTACGTATTATTTATTATATAAGTCTTCGGGACACAATATTGTAAACACGATCAGTGTTGAGAATATTAACGAGGCTAGAGAGCAAATGGAAGGTTTTGTAATTGTGAGTGATGAAAGGGCAGTAACTCTTACGTTAAACCAAGAAATAGCACAAAATTGGGAAAGAAATTGCTATCATTGTAAAAAACATAAAGAAGAGTAACAAATTTGTTTATTGAAGATTAAGGCTTCTCCTGCTACAATCACTCATACCTAGTACCTAGATTCTAGTATCTAGTAGCTAGGTTTTTATATGGCTGAGGAAAAAGCAAAAAAGTCTGCAATTGTAATGACGGCTACTAAAGACCGCAATGTTTCGTTGGAGAAAATTAGAAACATTGGAATTATTGCTCACATTGATGCAGGAAAAACTACAACCACTGAAAGACTTCTTTTCGAGACAGGAAGAACTTATAAACAAGGCTCCGTTGATGATGGAACAACAGTTACAGACTGGATGGCACAGGAAAGAGAACGTGGAATTACAATTGTTTCAGCTGCAATTACTGCCTTTTGGGACCTGCCTGCCGGTAGGCAGGTTTATAATTATGTTAAATCTGGTAAATATCGTATTAACTTAATTGATACTCCAGGACATATTGATTTTACAGCTGAAGTTGAAAGATCGTTACGTGTATTAGACGGTGCTTTAATGGTTTTTGATGGCAGAACAGGAGTTGAATCACAATCAGAAACAGTTTGGAGACAGGCTGATAAATATAATGTTCCAAGAATTTGTGTCTTAAATAAACTTAACCTAATTGGATCTGACTTTGACGGATCTATAAAGTCAATTAGAGAAAGACTTGGGGCAAATGCCTCACCTGTAATTTACCCAATAGGTCAAGAACATGCTCATCGCGGAGTAATTGATTTAATTACGATGAAAGCTTTAGCCTATAAAGCAGTCGAAGACGCCAAGCTTGTAGAGGAAGAAATACCTAATGATCTTTTGGAAACTGCTAAAAAGTATAGACAAGAACTTATAGAAAAAGTTTCAGAATTTGATGATGATACACTGGCAAAATATCTAGAAGGTGTTGAACCAACAGAGATCGAAATTAAAAGAGCAATTAGAAAAGGTGTTATTGCTGGTAAATTTTTTCCAGTCTTCGGAGGGGACAATAGAACTGCAGAAAGTCAACTTTTATTAAATGGAGTTGTTGAATATTTGCCATCACCAATTGATTTGCCTGCAATTTCAGGAACAAACCCCAAAACAGGTGAAGTTGAAACAAGGGAAAGAAAAAATGAGGCTGCTTTTTCTGGTCTTGCCTTTAAAATTGTAACAGATCCACATGTAGGTAGACTTGTTTATGTTAGGGTTTATTCAGGAACTTTAAAAACTGGTCAACAAGTCTATAACTCTAGTAAACAAATTACTGAAAGAATAGGTAAACTTGTCCTTCTTCACGCAGACCAACGAGAACTCATAGAAGAGGCTTATGCAGGAGAAATTGTAGCTGTAGTAGGAGTAAAAGATACCACAACAGGCCATACTCTTTGTGACCCAGCTCATCCAATTCATTTGGAATCAATTACTTTCCCTGAGCCAGTTATATCTCTTGCTATCGAACCAGCAACTAAATCAGATCAAGAAAAAATGGGTTTGGCATTAAACAAATTATCTGATGAAGATCCAACCTTTAAAATTAAAAGTAATCCTGAAACAGGACAAACCATTATTGCAGGAATGGGAGAACTCCAACTTGAAGTATTGGTTGACAGAATGAAGCGAGAATTTAACGTAGTTGCAACAACTGGTGCTCCACAAGTAGCTTACAAAGAAACTATTAAAAAGTATGCCGAGGGTGAAGGAAAATATATTAGACAAACTGGGGGCCGTGGTCAATATGGACATTGTTTACTTAAAGTTGAGCCAAAAGGCAGAGGAGAAGGATTTGAGTTTGTTAATCAAATCAAAGGTGGAAGCATACCATCAGAATATGTACCCGCAATTGAAAAAGGTGCAAAAGAAAAACTTGAAAATGGAATTATGGCAGGGTATCCGATGGTTGATGTTAAGGTTACAGTTTTTGATGGAAGCTATCATGATGTTGATTCTTCAGAAATGGCCTTTAAGATTGCAGGTTCTTTAGGTGTTGAGGATGCAGTCCGAAAAGCAGACATGGTTCTTTTAGAGCCTATTATGAAAGTTGAGGTTTTTACCCCAGCAGAATACATGGGAGATGTTATGGGAGACCTTTCTTCTAAAAGGGCTCAAATTTCAGGATCAGAGGAAAAAGGTGGAGAAACTGTAATTTACGCAACAGCACCTTTGGCGGAACTTTCAGGTTATGCTACAAAATTAAGGTCTCTTACTCAAGGAAGGGCAAGGGCGTATGTTGAACCTTCCCATTATGAAGAAGTTCCCGCTCACATTGCAGCTGCCATAGTTGCCAAAAGTAGCGGGAAAGTTGAAATGGCCAGGGGGTAATTTCCCTGTTGACACAGGCTAGTAGGTTCAAATATAATACAGATTCTATGGCAGATGCAGCAAAAGTAAAATTTGATAGAAGTAAACCACATGTAAACATTGGTACTATTGGTCATGTTGATCATGGAAAAACCACACTTACAGCTGCTATTACTACAGTTCTTGCAAAGAATTTCCCAGGTGGAGTAAATAAAGCTTATGCATTTGATCAAATTGATTCAGCTCCTGAAGAGAAGCAAAGAGGAGTTACGATTAATATAAGCCACGTTGAGTATGAAACAGACAAAAGGCATTATGCTCATATTGACGCTCCGGGACATGCCGACTACATCAAAAACATGATTACTGGTGCTGCACAAATGGACGGAGCAATCTTAGTTGTCTCAGCTCCAGATGGACCAATGCCTCAGACAAGAGAGCATGTAATTTTAGCCAGACAAGTTAATGTCCCTTCATTAATTGTTGCACTTAATAAATGCGATGCGATGGATGATCCAGAACTTCTTGAACTTGTAGAAGCAGATATTAGAGATTTACTTAAGAAATATCAATTCCCAGGAGACACTACTCCAATTGTTCGCGTATCGGCACTAAAAGCTTTGGAAGGTGATGCAGAAGCAGAAAAAGGAATTTTGGAATTAATGAAACAGGCTGATGCATATATTCCAGATCCAGTAAGAGATACTGAAAAGCCATTCTTAATGCCTGTTGAAGATGTATTTTCAATTTCAGGACGTGGAACTGTTGTTACCGGAAGAGTTGAAAGAGGAGAAATCAAGGTTAACGAAGAGATTGAAATAATCGGTCTTAAAGACACACAAAAATCAGTTGTGACCGGACTTGAAATGTTCAGGAAACTTCTTGATTCTGCAATGGCAGGAGATAATGTGGGAGTTTTACTTCGAGGGGTTGAAAAAACACAAGTTGAAAGAGGACAGGTCTTGGCTAAATCTGGAACAGTTACTCCCCATACGGAATTTGAAGCTGAGGTTTATATTTTATCTAAAGATGAGGGGGGAAGACACACCCCATTCTTTACAGGTTACAAACCACAGTTTTTTATTAGAACCGCAAATGTAACAGGAGATGTTACTCTTCCAGAAGGTGTTGAAATGGTTATGCCAGGTGACTCAGCTAAAATGAAAGTAAAACTTATTGCAACTGTTGCAATGGAAGAAGGTCTTCGTTTTGCAATTCGAGAAGGTGGCCACACAGTAGGTGCTGGAGTAATCACTAAAATTTTAGCCTAAATTATTCGCCAACTGGCGAAAGCACACTAATATGCAGAGATTAAGAGTTAAGCTTAAGGCTTACGATCATAGAGTAATTGATGAGGCCGCAACAAAAATAATTGATGCGGCACTTTCAACAGGTGCTAAAATTCTAGGTCCAATTCCACTCCCCACAGACAGGTCAATCGTGGCCATTAAGGAGTCGCCATTTACGGATAAGGATGCACAAGAACATTATGAAGTTTTAACCCACAAAAGATTGGTTGATATTATTGACCCAACCCCAAAAACTGTTGATGCGCTAGGTAATCTTGATCTCCCCGCCGGAGTCTCTATCGAGATCAAGATGTAATTTTTTTGTCTTGCGTAAAGCTCCAAAGATTGATATAATTCACCCTTAGAATCATGAAAATGAATTCTTTGTTTTTTTTGGCTTTCAAAAATGAATATATTATTTGGTACAAAAGGGGTAATGACGCAGACTTTCATAGAAGGTTTTAGGATTCCTGTTACAAAAATTAATCTTGGTCCTTGTACTGTAGTTCAGATCAAGAATCAAGAAAAAGATGGTTATTGGTCTGTTCAATTAGGATTCGGAGAAAAGAAACTCAAAAATACTACAAAACCACTTCAAGGACACTTCAAAGAAAGTAAAGTAACCCCAAGATACATCAAAGAAATAAGACTAGACAAAGAACCAGAATATAAAGTTGGTGACATTATTAAAGCTTCAGATGTAGTTAAGGCTGGAGATGTTGTTTTTGCAACCGGTGATACTAAAGGTAAGGGATTTGCAGGAGGTGTTAGAAGATTTAACTTTAAAGGAGGACCAAAAACTCACGGACAGTCAGATCGTCATAGAGCTCCAGGATCAATTGGACAGACGACAACCCCTGGGAGAGTTTATAAAGGTAAGAGAATGGCGGGAAGAATGGGAAATACACAAGTAACTATTAAAAATCTTCATGTTGTAAGTGTTGATCCAGAAAAAAATGAAGTTTTGGTTTCGGGTGCAATTCCAGGTAGAATTGGGTCTTTTCTAACAATTAAGAAAGTCAAATCAGGATCTTTGAAAGATTTGGAACACGAAGTAGTTGCTCAAGTTGTTGAAATTGAAGTACCGGAGGAAACGAAAAATGAAAACCAAAGTTAACACATCACTTTTAAAGCAAGTAGTCAGAACCTTTGAAGATAGGACTCATTTTGGCTTAAATAAAGTCCAAACTAGATCAGAAGTAAATAGAACAAAGAAAAAGTTGTACAAGCAAAAAGGAACCGGTGGCGCCAGGCATGGTGCAAGAAGTGCCCCTATTTTTGTTGGTGGAGGTAAAGCTCATGGTCCAAAAGGAGTAAAAAGAGAACTTAATTTACCTTTAAAGATGAAGAAAAAAGCGCTTGATTTAGCAATTTCCTTTAAAAAAGACAAAAAAGAACTAATCAACTTTGAAAATGTAGAAAAAATAAAAAGTACAAAAGATGCTGCTAAGAAGATTAAAGAAACTAAACTTAAGGGCAAGATTTTAATAATTTTGACTTCCAAAAATCAAAAAGTCGCAATATTTTTTAGAAATATAGAGGGTATCAAAGTTTTAACAATGAATAACATTGGTGCCTACGAAATTATGAAATACAAAAATATATTGTTAGAAAAAGAAAGCAAATAAGTTATGAAAATAAGACCAATTTTTACAGAGAAAAGTATGAACCAGGCAAAAAGTGGTAACTACTCATTTTGGGTGTTACCTACTTTAACTAAAAACCAAATTAAGAGTTTGTTTGAAAAAGCATATGACGTCAAAGTTAGGTTGGTTAAAACGATTAATTATAAAAAGAGTTCAAATAAAAACGCTAGGGGTAGGGTTGTTACAAAAAAGGCCATGAAGAAAGCAATAATTTCACTTAAATCAGGTAAAATTGACATTTTTACAGAAACGAAAAAATGAAACTAAAAACTATACTCAAAAAACATGCAGGACGAAGTGGAGGCAAGGTTACTTCCAGACACGATGGTGGCAGAAGCAAAAGATTTTTAAGAACAATAGATTTCAAAAGAAATCTAAAAGAAATTTGGGCTAAAGTTGAAAGTGTTGAGTATGATCCAAATAGAAACGCAAGAATTGCAAAACTTCTTTATGAAAACGGTGTAAGATCATATATAATAGCCCCAGACAAGTTAAAAGAGGGAATGAAAGTAATTTCATCAAGTTCTGCTCCTCTTGAGGTCGGTAATTTCTTACCTTTAAGCAAAATTCCAGTAGGTTTTGAAGTAAGTAACATTGAAATTAAACCTGGATTTGGTGGGCAGATTGCAAGAGGTGCCGGAATTGTGGCTTTTGTCTTTGGTAAAGATGAAACACATGTTCTAATCAAGATGCCATCAGGCGAGATTAGAAAATTTGACCCAAATGCTTGGGCAATGATTGGTCAGATTGGTAATGTTGAAGATAAAAATAAAAAAAGAACAAAAGCTGGCGCATCAAGGTGGAGAGGTATAAGACCTCATGTTAGAGGAGTTGCAATGCATCCTAATGCTCATCCACATGGTGGAGGAGAGGGAAGAAGTAGGGTCGGTCTTAAATATCCAAAGACTCCTTGGGGTAAAAAGGCTGTAGGAAAAACCAGATTTAAAAGAAAATATTCAAACAGTGTGATAGTTGAGAGTAGGCAGAGAAGAAAGAAATAAAAAAATGAGCAGAAGTAGTAGAAAGGGACCTTTTGTAGACGAAAGGCTTGTTAAAAAGCTTCTTATTGGCATGGGTATAAAAGAGAAGCCAATTAAGACCTGGTCTCGTGCTTGTCAAATTTCACCAGAATTTGTAAATAAATATTTTCAAGTTCATAACGGTAGAATATTTGTTGATGTTTTTGTGACTGAAGACATGGTTGGTCACACTTTGGGTGAATTTTCACCAACCAGAACATTTAAAGGACATGGGGAAATAGTCAAGAGAACAATGGACAAGACTTAATATATATGATTATAAAATCAGAACAAAAACATTTAATAATTAGTCCTAGGAAACTAAGACCTATTGCTGATGTTCTTCGAAAATTAAGTGTTCAAAAAGCAATCGACTTACTCCCCTTTATCAAGAAAAGAGGATCTAACTTAATTTTAAAAGTTATTAAATCAGCTGTTGCTAATGCTACACAAAAAGGGGTAACTATAACTGAACTTAAATTTAAAGAGATTCAGATTGGTGAAGGACCAAGACTCAAAAGAGGCCAGCCTGTATCTCGTGGTAGATGGCACCCAATAAAAAAAAGAATGAGTCATATAAAAATTATATTAATGACCAAATTAGAAACAAAACATGGGACAAAAAGTTAATCCAATTGGTTTTAGAACAGGAAGAACGATAGGCTGGAAATCTAGATGGTTTTCTGATTCGGCAAATTACAAAGACTTCTTGATTGAAGATATAAAAATTAGAGAGACTTTACTAAAGAAATTAGCTCTTGCCGGTATCAATAATATTGAGATTGAAAGACTACCTAAATCAATCGTTATAATAGTTTCAGTGTCCCGTCCTGGTGTTGTTATAGGTAGAGGTGGTTCAGGAATTGAGGATTTGAAAAAAGAGATCGTTAAAATTATTAAACTTAACAAAAATTCATCCGTTGCCAGTTTAAAGATTGATTTAAAAGTTAATGAAATTAAAAGCCCTGAACTTTCAGCTTACTTAATTGCGGGTAGAATTGTATCTGATTTGGAAAGAAGAATTCCACATCGACGTTCAATAACTAAAGCAATGGATCGAGTGATGATGGCGGGTGCAGGAGGAATTAAAGTTGTTTTAGGTGGACGTATCAATGGAGCTGAGATTTCAAGGGTAGAGAAATTTCATCAAGGTTCAGTGCCGACACAGACCTTAAGGGAAGATATTGATTATGCGGAAATACCGGCCTTAACTAGAAGAGGATATGTCGGAGTGAAAGTTTGGATACATAGAAAGGAAAGCTAAAGATGTTGCAACCAAAAAGAGAAAAATTTATTAAAAATTTTAGAGGCAGAAGAAGGGGGACAGCTCTTCGAGGAAGTGATATCTCATTTGGAGACTTTGGATTAAAAGCAATGGAAGTTGCTTGGATAAGTGCGCAACAAATCGAAGCTTGTAGGAAAGCAATTACACATCACCTTAAAAGGGGTGGAAAAATGTGGATAAGGGTTTTTCCTGATAAACCAATTAGTGGGCGTGCAGCTGGTAAAAGAATGGGTGGAGGAAAAGGGGAGGTAGTTAAACATGTTGCTGTAGTTAAGCCTGGTAGAATATTATTTGAAGTTGCTGGTGCACCCAAGGAAACTGTTAGGGAGGCTTTTATTAGAGCATCTGCTAAATTACCTATAGCGACTAGAATGGTGGAAAAATGAAAATAAAAGATCTAAAAGAGTTAAGAAACAAAGATATAAAAAATCTTTTATCTCTAACGGCCCAAAAGAAGCTTGAAGTTATTAAAAATGCAGTTAAAATATCTGGAGCCAAAGAAAAAAACATTAAAGTACAAAAAACTTTAAAAAAGGAGATCGCACAGATTTTAACAATAGTTAAGGAGATTAAAAAATGAAAATATTCCAAGGAAAGATAATATCTAACAAAAACAAAAAGACTTTAGTTATAGAAGTTGAAAGACTTCTTGCTCACCCTCTTTATAAAAAGAGGTTTACAAGAAGTAAAAAGTATCAAGTACATTCTGAAAGTGAACATAAAGTTGGTGAGATTGTTAAGTTTGTTGAGACAAGGCCAATAAGTAAAATGAAAAGATGGAAAGTATTAGAAAATAAATAACTATGGTACAACTAAGATCATTTCTAAATCCGGCTGATAATTCAGGCGCAAAACACCTAATGATTATTGGTGTTCCCGGTAGAATCGGGAAAATTGCGACTTTGGGAGATGTTGTCTTGTGTGTTGTCAAAGGATCTGATCCAAACGGAGTAGTTAAAGACCATGAGAAGGTAAGGGTTTTAATAGTTAGAACTAAAAAAGAGGTAAGTAGATTTGATGGAACTTATATTAGATTTGATGACAACGCAGGAGTTGTAATTGACAAACAAGGGATGCCGTTGGGTACTAGAGTATTAGGTCCGATTGCAAGAGAAGTTAAAGAAGTGGGATTTAATAAAATAGCATCTTTAGCAAGGGAGGTTGTATGAAATTACGAACTGGAGATAATGTAAAAGTAGTTTTAGGTAAAGACAAAGGTAGAGAAGGTAAAGTTGAAAAACTTTACCCTAAAGAAAATTCTGTTCTTGTTACAGGAGTTAATCTTTACAAGAAACATGTCAAAGGAAATCAAGGGGGAGTAAAGTCGGGAATATATGACATACCAAGGGCTTTAAATATTGCCAAAGTAGCCTTAATTTGTCCAAGTTGCAAAAAGATTACAAGGGTAAAAATAGTTAGGGAAAAAAATGAGATAAACAGATTTTGTAAAAAGTGTGAGAAAAAAATATGACCAGATTAATCGACAAATATCAAAAAGAAATATCGAAAGAATTAGCTAAGGAATTTGGAATTAAAAATTCCATGGCAATTCCTAGATTGACTAAAATTAGTATGAATGTTGGTATTGGAGATTTAATTAAAAATAAAGAAGCTAAAGAACAGTTGATTAAAGATATCTCCCTAATTGCTGGACAAAAGCCATCAGAAAGAAAAGCTAAAATCTCAGTTGCTACCTTTGCAATTAGGAAAGGAATGGTTGTTGGCCTTGGCCTAACCTTAAGAGGAATCAGAATGTATGATTTTTTTGATAAATTTGTTAACATTGTTCTTCCTCGACTCCGTGATTTTAGAGGAGTTAAGAGAACAAGTTTTGATAAGCGTGGAAATTATACAATTGGATTAACTGATCATACAGTTTTTCCAGAGATTGATATCACAAAAGCAGCTCCCGGTCATGGAATGGAGATAACATTTACAACTAATGCAAAGTCAAAGGAAAAAGGTGAAAAACTACTTGAATTATTGGGAATGCCTTTTGTAAAAGAAGTTAAAAATTAATATATGGCAAAAACATCAAAAGAAGTTAGAGAAACAAAAAAACTGAAATACAAGAATAGATACCGAAACAGGTGTAAGCTTTGTGGACGACCGAGAGGATATATGAGAAAATACGGAATCTGTAGACTTTGTTTTAGAGAACACGCTCTAATGGGTGAACTTCCAGGTGTAAGAAAGGCTAGCTGGTAATGACAAACTATCAAATTGGAGACTTTTTAATTAGAATTAAAAATGCCAGTATGGCAGGAATTAAAGAGGTAACCTTCTTTAATTCTGGGATGGTTTTAGAGGTTGCAAAAGCTTTAAAATCTGAAGGTTTTATAGATTCAATTGAAGTAAACAAAAAAAATATTACAATAAAACTTTCTATTTTTAATAAAAAGCCAGTACTTTCTAATATAAAAATAGTTTCAAAGCCTGGGCTAAGAATTTATATGAATGTTGAGAAAATAGAAAGTTATCATAAGCCTGATATTTTAATTTTAACTACACCTAAGGGAATAATGTCAGGAAAAAGAGCCAAAAAAGAAAGAGTTGGTGGTGAGTTGATTGCCAAAGTAATTTAATCTAAAAAATATGAGTAAAATCGGACAATTACCAATACAAATATTAGACGGAGTAACAATAGAGATTAATAATAAATTGATATCTATCAACGGTCCCAAAGGTAAATTAACAATTACTATTGATGAGTTGGTAACGGTGAAACAGGAAGATAATAATTTAATTGTATCTGTTGCTAAAAATACTAAATTTGCAAAATCAATCTGGGGAACAACTAGAAAACTTATATACAATATGGTTATAGGTGTGAGTTCTGGTTGGTCAAAACAGCTAGAACTAATTGGTACTGGCTATCGCGCCGAAGTTCAGGGTAATATTTTAGTTCTAACTGTTGGATATTCTCATCCAATTAAAATTGAAGCACCAGAGGGAATTACTTTTAAAGTTGAAAAAGGAATAATAACAGTTGATGGAATAGATAGAGCAGTGGTTGGTCAAATATCAGCCAATGTTAGAGGATCGAGACCACCTGAACCGTATAAAGGTAAGGGTGTGAAGTATACAGATGAAGTAATTAGAAGAAAAGCAGGTAAAGCAGCTAAAACTGCAGCGTAATTATGAAAACTAAATTTACAAAGTCATCTTTGGTTATAAAAAGGCAATTAAGAACGAGATCAAAGCTTTTAAAATTAAGGCCTAGACTTTCAGTTTTTAGGTCAAACAAGGCTGTTTATGCGCAAATTATTGATGATCTAAAAGGTCATACATTAGTTTCAGCAAAAGGAAAAACTGGCAAAGAAGTTGGATTAAATTTGGCTGAGAAAGCAAAATTAAAAAAAGTAAAATTAATTATTTTTGATAAGGGTGGTTATAGATATCATGGAAAAGTTAAAGCTGTTGCTGAAGGTGCCAGAGAAGGAGGGTTAGAATTTTGATGTATCAACAAGAGATAAGAGAATTTAATGAGACAGTAGTCCAAATCAATCGGATTTCTAAAAAAACTAAAGGTGGAAATCAAATTAGATTTGGAGCTGTAATTGTTTTAGGTGATAAAAAAGGAAAGGTTGGTATGGGAATTTCTAAAGCACACGATGTTAGAAATGCTATTAGAAAGGCAATTGAAGATGCTAAGAAAAACATGATTGTTATAACAATGAGGGGGACGACTATTCCCTATTCAGTTATATCAAAAATTGGTGCATCTAAAGTATTACTTAAACCAGCTCCTCCAGGTTCTGGTATTATTGCTGGTGGGCCAATGAGAGTTGTATTAGAGTCTTCTGGTCTTCGTGATGTAGTTGGTAAGACTTTGGGTGGAAGCAGTAAAATTGGAAGTGTAAGAGCAACAATTCAAGCTCTACAAATGACATCTGAATTGAAAGAAAAAAAGGAGGCAATGAAAAAAAATGGCTAAAAGACTAGGAAGAGGATATGGTAGTGGAAAAGGTGGACACACAAGTGGCCGTGGACAAAAAGGTCAAAAATCAAGAACAGATATTCATATACTTTTTCAGGGCCTCAAAGTTAAAAAATCAACATTAAAAAGGTTACCACTTCTTCGCGGTAGAGGTAAATTTGCAGCAAAACATAAACCTGTTGAAATTAATATAGACAAACTAAAGGATTTGAAAAAAGGAGAAAAAGTTAATATCGAACTCTTAATCAAAAAAGGTCTTGTGACCAAAGAAGACGCTAATAGTTATGGAGTTAAAATTTTAGGTAAAAGTGATTTTAAAAAAGATCTTGTTTTCGAGGTGTCCGTATCAAAGTAAATAACATTTAATGTTTCCATATATTGCCCAATTTTTTAACAAAATAAGTAGGGATAAAAGGCTTAGAAAAAAAATTTTTGTAGTAGCTCTAGCCCTCTTGGTATTTAGAATAGCGGCTCATATTCCAGCGGCCGGTATTGATAAGGAAAGCTTATCAGCATTATTTTTAGGTAGTCCCCTTCTATCACTATTAGATGTTTTTTCCGGTGGAACTTTAGCTAATTTTTCAATAATGGCCTTGGGACTTAACCCTTACATTAATGCCTCGATTATTTTACAACTTTTAGGTTATGTTGTACCTGCACTTGAAGAATTACAAAAAGAGGGTGAGTATGGTCAGGAAAAAATTAATCAATACACAAGATTTTTGACTGTCCCCTTGGCAATTTTACAGTCGTTTGGTATGTATGCACTATTGAAATCTCAGAACATCATTGGTAATTTAAGCCTAATGCAACTTGTTTTTCTTTGTTTAACAATGACAGCTGGAACCATGCTTGCTGTTTGGCTTGGAGATTTAATTACAGAATATGCATTCAAAAGTGGAGTATCATTTCTTATTTTTGTTGGTATTATTTCAAGACTTCCTATAACCTTGGGACAAACGATATCAACGTTTAAAGCAGAAGATACTTTGAAACTTGTAATTTTTGCAAGCGTTGCCTTATTGGTTATGGGACTTATTATTTTTGTAAATGAAGCCATTCGTCAAATTCCAATAAGTTATGCCAAAGCATCAAGGGGTTTTCAGCAACAAAAATCATATTTACCATTAAGATTAAATCAAGCGGGCGTTATACCAATTATCTTTGCTGTTTCTCTTGTCTTGATGCCGTCAATGATTACTCAGTTTTTAGGGGCTTCAGGAAATACTGTAATTGTTAATATTGCTAGTAACATTCAAAGATATTTCAATCCACAATCTTTAGTTTACAACGTAATTTACTTTTTATTAGTTGTTGGATTTACTTATTTTTATACATCTGTTGTCTTTAATCCTCAAAAAATTTCTGAGAATTTACAAAAATCTGGTGGATTTATTCCAGGCATAAGGCCTGGATCTGCAACTATTACATATTTATCATACGTCCTAAATAGAATTACTTTGGTTGGAGCATCATTTTTAGGCCTCGTCGCAGTACTTCCTTCACTTTTTCAAAATTCAATTGGAGTATCTAACCTAGCAATAGGAGGAACTGGTGTATTAATTGCAATTTCAGTAGTATTAGAAATTATCAGAGAAATTGAAGGCGATCTTTTGATGAGTAAGTACGGAGATTACTCAAGATGAACATTATTCTTTTTGGACCGCAAGGATCAGGGAAGGGAACGCAAGCAAGACTATTACGCGACAAATTTGGTTTTTTCTATTTTGAATCTGGGGCTTATCTTAGAAAATTAGCTAAAAATCATCCAAAAATTAAAGCTATCATGAATGCTGGCAAACTTGTTTCTGATGAAGAATTTACATCATATCTAACAGCATATTTAGATCAAGAGAATTTATATGATGATATATTATTTGATGGTTTTCCAAGAACTTTGGACCAATATATTTTTTTGAAAAATTGGTTAGTACAAAAACAAGTTAAAATTGATTTAGGAATTGTTTTGGAAATAAGCGAAAAAGAAACACTAAAGAGATTACTGCTTAGAAAAAGAGAAGACGATACACCTAGTGCAATTATTAAAAGGCTCTCACTTTATAGAAGTCGAACAGAAATTTTAATTAATGAAATAAGAAAAGATACTAAAATAGTAGAAGTTAATGGAGAGAGATCGATCGAAGAAATACAAAAAGAATTAGTACAAATCATAGAAAGCTTCAAGAAATAAATGGACAAATTTAGTTTAAAAACTCCAGAAGAATTGGAAATAATGAGAGAGGGGGGAAAAAAACTTTCTTTTATTAAGAATGAATTATTTAAAGCCGTAAAAGTTGGTGTTTCTGCTTCTGTAATTGATGATTTGGCAGAAATGTTAATATTAGAATCAGGTGGAAAACCCTCTTTTAAGATGGTTAAGGGATATTCTTGGAGTACATGTATTAATGTCAATAATGGTGTAGTTCATGGAATACCTCACAAGAGTTTGGTTTTCAAAGAAGGTGATCTGGTCAGTATTGATTTGGGGTTGTACTACAAAGGCTTTCATACAGATACATCAATTAGTTTTGATCTAAATGGTTCAAAAGAAGTTAAGATTTTTTTAAATGCAGGAAAACTTGCATTTGACAACGCAATTTCTTCAATTGATCCTAATAATTCATATGTTTATGATATTTCAAAAGCCATAGAAGATACTGTTAAAAAGTATGGATTTCGACCAATTTTGGATTTAACTGGACACGGAATTGGTAAAAACCTTCATGAAAATCCATATATTCCCTGTTTTACTGAAGGATTAAGAATTGAATCTATTAAAATTGTTCCTGGAATGGCAATTGCTGTTGAAGTTATGTATGTTGCAGGTAGTTCTAATCTGGTTAAAGAAAATGATGGGTGGACAATCACAACTCAGGATGGTAAAATAGCAGGACTTTTCGAAGATACAATTATTGTTACTGAGAAAGGATATGAAAAAATCACTTAAGTGATTTTTTTTGCCATGAAAACAGATGGGATTTACATTCTTGAGGGCACAGTTACAGAGTTATTGCCAAATACGATGTTTAGAGTCGTTACAGTAGATGGGAAAAGCTTACTTACGACCCTTAAAGGTAAGATGCGTAAGGCTTATGTCAGAGTTTTTCCTGGAGATAGAGTTAAGGTAGAAATGACAAAGTATGATGAGGAGAGAGGAAGAATAGTATATAAATATTAAATTATGCAAGTATTAGCGTCAATTAAGAAAAGATGTAAAGATTGCAAGCTTATCAAAAGAGCTGGAGTTTTACGTGTTATTTGTAAAAATCCAAGACACAAAGCTAGACAAGGTTAATTTAAAATTATGGCAAGAATATCAGGAATAGAACTAAACGATAATTGGAAAATAGATTATGCACTAACTAGAATTAAAGGTATTGGCTGGCCAACCTCCAAAAGGATATTGTCGCTTCTTAAATTTGATCTTACAAAGAGAATTAAAGACTTAACAAGTGAAGAATTAAACAAGATCACAACTAAACTTGAAGAAATGCCAACTGAAGGGGATTTAATAAGAAGAGTGAGGGGAAACATCACAAGGCTTCAAACAATTGGTTCATACAGAGGTTTAAGACACTCAAAAGGCTTACCAGTTAGGGGTCAAAGAACAAAAACAAACGCTAGGACTAAAAGAGGTAAAAGAAAGACTGTAGGAGCCTTTAAGAAAGAAATTTTAGCAAAGCAAACAACAAGTGCACCATCAAAATAAAAATATATGGCAATCAAAAAGACAAAAACTACTAAAAAAGAAGGACCAGCAAAAATATATATCTCCGCATCTTTTAATAATACTTTAGTTTCTGTTTGCGATGAGACTGGAGCAACACTTGCTTGGTGTTCTTCTGGAGCATCAGGATTTAAAGGTACTAGAAAATCTACCCCATTTGCAGCAACTACTGCTGTTGAAACTGTTCTTAAAAAAGCAAAAGATAAAGGGGTTGATGAAGTGGAAATTTATGTCAAAGGTCCAGGACCAGGAAGAGATGCGGCTCTTCGCGCTGTTAAAGCATCTGGTATAAAAATTTCATTGATCGCGGATGTTACGCCAATTCCACATAACGGACCAAGACCGAAGAAAAAAAGACGCGTATAACTTTTTAAAAACATGGCTAAATATAATGGACCTAAAGATAGATTAAGTAGAAGAGAAGGAGTTGACCTTTTTAACAAAGGAGCAAAACTAACTCGTCTTAATGTTTTACCCGGTGTTCATGGACCAAAAGGCCAGACAAAGGCTCCATCACAATATGGAAGACAATTAAGAGAAAAACAAAAAGTCAAAAGGATATATGGGATTTTGGAAAAGCAATTTAAAATTTATATAGAAAAAGCTCTCAAATCAAAAGGAAATACTGGAGAAGCCCTTCTAGTTTTGCTTGAGAAAAGACTTGATAACGTAATTTATAAATTAGGATTTTCTACAACTCGTCCAATGGCTAGACAGCTTGTTTCCCATAGACATGTTTTAGTTAATGGTAAAAAAGTAAATATTCCGTCATACCAAGTTAAAACAGGTGATGTTGTTTCACTGTCTACTAAAATAATTGAGATGCCCGTTGTTAAAAAACTAGTAAGTGACAATGAGTATGAGGCACCTTCCTGGTTAGAAAGAAAAATAAGCCTAGGAAAAGTAAATAGGGATCCTGTTAGATCTGACATTATCGAATTAGTTTCTGAACAAGACATTGTAGAATTTTACTCACGATAATGGTACAATCCATTTTCGTGTTTTAAGGAGGTGATATTTTATGTCGCAACCAATATTTGAAATAATAGAAGAAGAAAAACAAAAGAATTACTCTAAATTAGTTATAACTCCTTTAGAACAGGGTTACGGCTTTACACTGGGTAATTCATTAAGAAGAGTTTTATTGACCTCGTTGGAGGGTGCAGCAATTATCTCTGTTAAAATCGCTGGAGTCAAACATCAATTTTCAGGCCTAACTGGCATGAAAGAGGATATTGTTAAGTTCTGTTTGAATTTAAAGAAAGTTAGAATTGCATACAGTGGAGATAAACCAGTTAACGCATCTTTAAAAGTTACAACTGCTGGTGAAGTTAAAGCATCAGATATCAAACTTCCAACTGGTGCTGAAGTTACAAATCCGGATTTAATCTTGGCAGTTCTTAATAAGGGTGCAAAACTAGATGCAGATTTAGTAATTGAATCAGGTACAGGATATGTTTCAGCTGATACAAAAAGTTCTACCGAAATCGGAATGATTCCACTTGATGCGTCATTTTCACCTATATTACGTGTTAATTATAAAGTTGAAGAGACTCGTGTGGGAAGACTTACAAACTTTGATAAACTAACACTTGAAGTTTGGACAGATGGAACAATTGCCCCTAAAGATGCTGTAATTAAGGCGTCACTTGTTTTAGTTTCATACTTCAACCAAATTGTTAACCCAGTTAAGGTAGAAGTGAAAGCAACAGAAAAAGTTACTAACGACTTAGGGCTTGTGGGAAGACTTTCTGTGGAAGAAATAGGACTCCCAACAAGAGTTGCCAATGCACTGGCTAAAGCCGGTTTTGAGACAGTTGAAAGCTTAGTTAATGCAGATAAATCAGAACTTGTAAAAGTAAGAAATTTAGGAGAGAAATCTCTAAAAATTATCTCAGCAGCACTTGGTGAGAAAGGAGTGAGTTTTTAAGGTGAGAAAAAGAGTTTTTGGTAAAAAACTTTCTCGAGAGAGAGCAACTAGAGGAGCTTTATTTGTTTCTTTAGTGGAGTCTTTGGTGTTAAATAAAAAAATCAAGACAACCAAAGCTAAAGCTAAGGCTATCTCTGGAATGATTGATAAATTAGTAACTTTAGCTAAAAAAGATACATTAGCAAGTAAAAGACAGATCCTGAAGAATTTAAGAGGTAATAAAGCGGTTGCAACAATTCTTTGGACTGAAATTGCTAAATCTTTTGAAAATAAAAATAGTGGATTTACTAGGGCCATTCCTCTTGTGTCTAGAAAAGGTGACATGGCAGAAATGGTTAGAATAGAGTGGACATATGAAAACTTATCAACCAAAACAAAAAGAGATTAAAAGAGACTGGCATCTAGTTGATGCTAAAGATCAAGTCTTGGGAAGGCTATCTACAAAAGTAGCTATTCTTTTGATGGGTAAACAAAAAACTACCTATTCAGCCCATATGGACTCTGGAGATATTGTAGTTATTGTTAACGCCGAGAAAGTTGTAACAACTGGCAAAAAATCTTTAAATAAAGTTTACAGAAGCCATTCAGGTTATCCTGGAGGTTTTAAAGAGGTAACTTTTGAAAAAATGGCTAAAGAGCATCCAAATCGTATAATAGAGTTTGCAGTTAATGGGATGTTACCAGATAATAGATTAAAAGCGGATCGGATGGCGAGACTTTTTGTTTTTAAAGGAGAAAAACATAAATATGAAAGCAAGTTCAAGTAAAAAATATATTTTTGCTGTAGGTAGAAGAAAAACATCAACAGCTAGGGTTCGTTTGTTTAAAGGTACTGGTGAAAATTTGATTAATGGTAAAAAAGTTTTAGGATCATTAATCGAAAAAACATTTAAGGTTGTAGGTTCACTTGGAAAGTTTTATTTTACTTCTAAAGTTTCAGGCGGTGGAGTTAAGAGTCAAGTTGAGGCTACAATTCATGGAATTTCAAGATCCTTGGTTAAGTTAGATCCAGAAAAATTCAGAAGTTTATTAAAAAAGGAAGGTCTTTTGACGAGGGACTCAAGAGAAAGACAGAGACGTATGGTGGGAACAGGTGGAAAAGCAAGACATAAAAAACAGTCTCCAAAGAGATGATGAAACTTATTAAGAAAAAGTGGAAACTTCTGTCTGTTTTATTGATTATTGCTATTATAATTACATTTTTAATATCCAAAAAAAATAATTTTAGTTTAAAAACAGCAACTATTCAAAAAGGTAATATTTCAGAAGAATTAATTTTATCAGGCGATATTTCAGCTTCTAATTATGCAAAACTAGCTTATGAAACTTCAGGCAAAGTGAGCTATATTGGTGTTAAGGAAGGCGAAACTGTTAAAAAAGGTAAACTTTTAAGTAAACTTGATACCACAGTTTTAAATTCAAGTTATCAAATAGCATTATCTAATTTAAGAATCTACGATGCTACAGCTCAAAATATTTTAGATCAGGTAAAAAACCATTCTAGTGATGAAACATACTCCCAGAAAGATTCAAGGACTACGGCGGAAGCAAATAAAGATAAAGCTTACGAAGCGGTGATTTCGGCAAAAAGAAATCTTGATGGGGCCTCCATTTATGCTCCATTTAATGGAATTGTTACTTTTGTTGCCCACCCTTTTTCTGGAGTTTTTGTAAGTTTTGGTGCAACTGAAATCGAAATCATTGATCCTACTACAATGTATTTTTCTGTTTTAGCGGATCAGACTGAGGTAACAAAACTTATAAATGGACAAAAGGTACAAATAGTTTTAGATTCCTTTGAAGATAAAACTTATGAAGGCAAAGTTTATAATATTTCATTTGTACCAAAGATAGGAGAATCCGGTTCAGTTTATTCAGTTAAAGTTTTGTTTAGTGGGGTTAACCTTCTTGATTCAAAGTTTAAGATTGCCATGACGGGAGATGCTAAGTTTGTAACTTCTGAAAAAGAAAACGCATTTTATGTACCAAGTAATTTTGTTAAGCAGGATAAAAATGGAAACTTTGTAAAACTTAATCAAAAAGATAAACTTTACATAAAAATAGGAATTGAGTCTTCAGATTTTACTGAAATAGTTGGGGATATTGAGGAAGGTTTAGTCGTATATGATTAAACTTATAAATATAAGTAAGACCTATCTTTTAGGCGAAGATGAAGTTAGAGCAGTGGACAATGCTTCAGTAAATATTAAAAAGGGTGAATATGTTGCAATACTAGGTTCTTCAGGCTCTGGAAAATCAACTTTAATGCACATTATTGGCTTACTCGATAGGCCCACTAGCGGTAAAGTCTTAATTAATGGCAAGGACATTTCAAAAATAACAGACGATGAATTATCTATTATTAGAAATACTTATGTGGGTTTTGTGTTTCAGCAATTTAACTTAATAAATAAACTAACAGTTTTAGAAAATGTGGCTCTTCCCGCAATTTATTTTAAAGACAAATTAAACTTCGACCCAGTTAAAAAAGCTAAAGAATTATTAAAACAATTTGGTATGGGAGAAAGACTTAACTTCTATCCAAATAAAATATCAGGAGGGCAACAACAAAGGGTTGCAATTGCTAGAAGCCTAATTATGAACCCAGACCTTATTTTAGCTGATGAACCAACAGGAAACTTAGACAGTAAAACAGGTAATGAGATTTTAGGTATTTTGGAGGATTTAAACAAAAAACTTAAAGTGACTGTTGTTCTAGTAACACACGAAAAAGATGTTGCAGACAGAACTGATCGAAAAATTTATATTAAAGATGGAAAAATTGTAAATAAATATTTATAAAAAATTATGAAGCAATTTAGAAATTTACTTAAGTCATCATTCGACGATTTTAAAAGAAATAAAGTTAGAACATTTTTAACTTCCTTAGGTATTATGGTAGGTGTGATGTCAGTTGTTTTATTGATTGCATTAGGCTTAGGACTTAAAAATTACATTGAGGAACAGTTTGAAAGTTTAGGGGCAAATCTTTTAATTATTTTTCCAGGAAGCGTTTTTTCAGAAGATAGCGGAGCGGGTGGAAATTTTGGAGCAGGTTTTGCAGGAGGGGCTAGTTTTGATGAAAAAGATGTAAAAACTTTAAGAAAAGTTCCAGATGTTTCATATGTGGTTCCACTTTTTACCAAGAGTTTGGCGTTATCTTCAGGTAAAGAAAAAAAGTTAGGTTATGTATTAGGTACAACTGATGAAGCTTTCGAGGTTATGAATATTGAAATAGAAGAAGGTCGAGAATTCACCAAAGCAGACGTTTTAGGTAAGACAAAAAAAGGAGTCTTGGGTTTTTCAATGGCGGAAAAATTATTTATAGATCCAACATTTGCTGTTGGAAAAACAGTTAAAGCAAATGATGTTAGGTTTAACATAATTGGAGTTGCCAAGAAAAAAGGGGATAGACAGATGGATGACGGATTATTTGTTCCATATAGTGCCACTTTTGGAAGTTTAAATCCAGATAAAACATTTTTTACAATTTATATAGGAGCTTCTAATGAAGATACAATTGCTACAGTTAAAGTATCAGTTAAGGAAGCACTTCTTAAAAGATATGAAGAAGATGATTTTTCAGTTACAGAACAGTCACAAATACTGTCTTCAGTTAATCAAATTTTTGGAATTATAAATTCCATTTTAGTGGCAATTGGTTCCATTTCTCTTTTTGTTGGAGGTATTGGAATCATGAACATTATGTATGCAACAGTAACGGAACGAACAAAAGAAATAGGAATTAGACGTGCAATTGGAGCAACAGAAAAAGATATCTTAACTCAGTTTTTAACTGAATCAATCGTACTGTCTCTTTTGGGTGGTATCGCTGGACTTTTAATTTCAGCAGTAATTGTTTGGATTATTAGGTTTTTCTTTCCTGCAAGTTTAAATTTAGTTGCGGTTTTGGTTGCCTTGGGGGTTTCATCTGCCATAGGAATAATCTTTGGAGTTTTCCCAGCCCGCCGCGCAGCTAAACTTTCCCCAATTGATGCTATTAGATATGAGTAAATTTGTTTGATAAAATTAAAATATGAATATTTCTTGGACGAAAATAAAGGAAGAAAGATACAAAGCTAGAGCTGGTTATAGAAAATTAATTACTAAAACTTTCGATTATCCAAATGGACATAAAGCTGAATATGACATACTAGACGATAATGGTGCTGTCTGCGTTCTAGTTTTAACACCAAAAAGTGATGTGATCATGGTAAAAGTTTACCGTCCAGGACCCGAAAAAGTTTTAATGGAAATGCCCGGAGGTTTTATTGATATACACGAAGATCCTCAAACAGCAGTAGAAAGGGAGTTGATTGAAGAAACCGGATATGAAGGGGAAATAGAGTTTGTGGGTAAAACTTATGATGACGCATATTCAAATATGGTTAGGTACTGTTATATTTCAAGAAATAGTAAAAAAATTAAAGAACCTAATTGGGATGATGACGAAGGTAGCATGGAAATTGTTAAAATTTCACTTTCTGAATTTAGAAAACATTTAAAGACAGGTGAAATGACAGATGTTGAAGTTGGCTATTTATGTTTAGATTATCTAAATCTTCTTTGATAAAATATTGTAAAACAGAGCGTGGCGCAGTTGGTAGCGCGCTGCTATGGGGTAGCAGAGGTCGCTGGTTCAAATCCAGTCGCTCTGACAAGTGTATGAATCAGTGTATTGACTTCGGTTAACTTTCGGTATTTAATTAAATTATGATCCACACTGCCATATGCAATTTTTGTAAAAAGGATGTTCATAAAAGTGTTGGTAGACTCAATGAAGAAAAGAAACTTGGCTGGAAAAGTTATTGTTCAAGAGAATGTTTGGGAATGTCTCGAAGAAATAGAAAAGATCTTACGTGTTCAAGGGCTGGTTGTAAAAACAAATTTTTTCGTGTTTTTAATCAATATCGACGATTTAAAAATCACTACTGCTCTCATAGATGCTTAGCCATTGTTGTTAATTCAAGAAGAATTTTAAAATCTAAGCAAAAATGTAAACTATGTAACAATTTTTTAAAATATGGAAAGACTTATTGTTCACCTAAGTGCAAACAATTAGGAATGACACAGAGTGGGGAGTTTTTATTAAGTTGGATAAGACAGTTTTACAAAGATCATTCAAGAATTCCATTGAAACGTGAATGTATTCATTATCATGCTGTCAGAATAAGATTTAAAGGTTGGAACAATGCAATACTTGTAGCTGGTTTTGATCCAAATCCTGTAATGTTTGCTAAGAAATATTTAGCTAATGACGGTCATAAATGCGATTCTTTATCAGAACGAATAATTGACGATTGGTTGTCAAGAAGAAATATAAATCATCAAAGAAGTGTTCCTTATCCAAACAATGAACAGTTCACTGCTGATTTTGTCGTAGATAAATATTGGATTGAATTTTTTGGCTTAAGCGGAGAACTAAAAAGATATGATTATTTAAAAAGAAAGAAATTAAGACTTGCGAAAAAACTAGATTTAAACTTAATCAAGTTGTACCCAAAAGACCTTTTTCCAAAAGGTAACTTAAATAATGTTTTAAAAATATTGATAAGTTAAAATATTTATCGTATTCCTCAACAAAAAAGACTCTTGAAGATTTTTTGCGTTGTGATATATATGTTATATGTCTAGTGAACACAATTTACATATTTCTAAGGAAGGCGTAAGGTTCGCCGTTACTTCTGGTGTTCTGATTGGAGCAGGTGTGTTTTTCCCTCCAGCTTTTGTTTTGGGAGTTGCAACTGGAGCTGTTGGATTTTTAAGAGAAAGAGGTAGGTTAAATGATATTAAAGTTAAAAATTTTATTTCTAAACTCCAAGATCCTGTTGAAGGACGCGAAGAACGAAAATTTCTAGGTTTGGAAGAGTAGGATTATTATTTAGTTTTCAATTTTTCCTTCTTGCATTTGGGGAAAGTTCGTATTAATCTGTAACAGCAAATGGCAAAGAAAAAGTCAGAACCAATTGAGGCTCCAGTAAAACAAGAAGGAAATATAGCCAAACTTCAGGCAATTAAAATTGCTATGGAACAGATTGATAAAGCATATGGCAAAGGTTCCATTATGAGACTTGGGGAAAGTAGCAAAAATGTTGCCATGGATGTTATTCCAACAGGTTCCATTGCTCTTGATTTAGCTCTTGGTGTTGGTGGTTTACCAAAAGGCAGGATTGTAGAAATATATGGTCCAGAAGCATCAGGTAAAACTACCCTTGCCCTAGCAGTTGTAGCCGAAGCACAAAAATTGGGTGGACAGTGTGCTTTTGTTGATGCGGAGCATGCCTTAGATCCTCAGAGAGCTGAGATAATGGGAGTTAACCTTGATGATCTCTTGCTTTCTCAACCCGATACAGGTGAACAAGCTTTAGAAATTACAGAGACTCTTATTCGTTCTGGAGCAATTGATGTAATAGTTGTTGATTCAGTTGCCGCTCTTGTTCCACGAGCAGAACTTGAGGGTCAAATGGGAGACGCTGTAATGGGTCTTCAGGCCCGTTTAATGTCTCAAGCTTTGAGAAAATTAACTGGAGCAATTAGTAAATCTAAAACAATTTTAATATTTACAAACCAATTAAGACAAAAGATTGGAGTGATGTTTGGAAATCCTGAAACAACAACTGGAGGTTTGGCTTTAAAGTTTTACGCTTCAGTAAGGCTTGATATAAGACGTGTTGAGTCAATTAAAGATGGAGATAATGTGATAGGAACAAGATCTCGAGTACGAGTTGTTAAAAACAAAGTTGCACCTCCTTTAAAAGTTGCTGAGTTTGATATTATGAATGATGAAGGAATAAGTAAATCAGGCAATCTTTTAGATGTCGCGGTTGATTTGGGAATAATCACAAAGTCTGGGTCATTTTTCAATTATGATGGTAAAGTTTTAGCTCAAGGGAGAGAAGGGGCAAAAGCACATATTAAAGAAAATGAAAAGTTTGCTCACGAAATAGAAAAAAAGATTAGGGATTTGGCCACCTCAGGTAAAAAGCTTCCTAAAGAAATTGGCGAAGAAGAAAAAGACGAAGAGTAATATAATTGGTTTACCATGCCAATTATAACTTCGATAAAACCACAGAAAAACAACAAGCGCGTAAATATATATTTGGACAATGAGTTTGGCTTTGGTTTAGACCTTGAAAATTTTGTTAAGTTTCATTTAAAAGTTGATCAGGAGTTAACAGATGAACAAATAACAAAAATAGTTAAAGATGCTGAGTTTCAAAAAATATTGGACAAGCTTTTAAGATTTGCAATGCTTAGGCCAAGAAGCAAAAAAGAAATAAATGATTATCTCAAAAGAAAAAAAGTTCACGAAAACATAAAAGAAGAACTTTTTAGTAGATTAGAAAGTTTCGAGTTAATAAATGATGAACAGTTTGCAAAATGGTGGGTGGAACAAAGACAGTCATTTTCTCCAAAATCAAAAAGAGTTTTGAGTTCAGAACTTTTAATAAAAGGAATAGATAGGGAAATAATTAAAAATATTTTAGAAGAAACAAAAATAGATGAAGTAAAACTAGCTAAAGATTTGATAGAACAAAAAAGTTATAAGTGGGAGAAATTAGATGACAAAATAAAGCGACAAAAAATCAATCAATATCTTGCTGGAAAAGGCTTTAGTTGGGAAATTACCAGTAATGTATTAGAATTGAACGATTATGGTAGAAAATAGTGGTGGAAGAAAAATCCCATTTGTTAGGATACCTGGTAGGCATATTACTGCTGATGAGGCCACAAAAGCCGTTATCGCCGGAGTTTGCCATGGTATAGCTTTTTATTCAGGTACTCCAGAAATTCCAGCCTTGATTTTAAATGGATTTGGGATGGCTATTAGTTTTACGACAAATGATTTAATGGTATTTGAAGCTATGGATAAAAATGAAGAAAATTTATGATATAATCCTCATTAGGAGAATGGATATGGGTAAATTAATTACATTTGCTTCTCAAAGCCACTCCGCTATATATGGCTACACAGAATGATTACATTAAAAAGTTAGAACAGGTTTCTAAGATGACTGCTGACGAGGCAAAAAAGGCTCTTTTGGATGAAGTGCAACGTGATTTAACTTCAGAAATTGCCAAAAAAATAAGGGCTGCTGAAGAAAGAATAAAACTTGATGCTCACGAAAAAGCAAATGAAATATTAGCCGACGCTCTAAAACATGGAGTTACCACATTTGTTGCTGAATATACTGTTTCCTCAATCATTGTTCCCAATGAAGAAGTAAAAGGAAGAATTATAGGAGCTGAGGGAAGAAATATTAGAGCTTTCGAAAAAGATGCTGGAGTTGAAATTTTAATTGATGAAACTAATGAAATTAGAATTTCTTCTTTTGACTCTGTTCGACGCGAAGTGGCAAAGAGGGCTTTGGAGATTCTCATTAAAGATTCAAGAATCCAACCTAGTAGGATTGAAGAAGTAATGAAATTAACTAGGGCTAACATGAAAGACGTTCTTCTTGAAGAAGGTAAGAAAATTGCTGAAGAATGTGGCGTTTATAATCTTCCAGTTGACCTCCTTCGCTTAATTGGAAAATTTAAGTTTAGAACTTCATATGGACAGAATTTAGGTCATCACACAATTGAGGAAACCAAAATGGGTATCGCTCTTGCAGAAGAACTTAGCGTCAAAGTTGACGTTGTTCGTTTAGGTTGTCTACTCCACGATATTGGTAAGGTTGTTACAGACGAAGAAGGAAATCATATCGATGTTGGTGTAACAACAGCTAAAAAGTTTGGTATTCCAAAAGAGGTTGTTAATTGTATTGCTGAGCATCATGAAGATAAGCCATTTTCGTCAATTGAAAGTTATCTTGTTTGGGTAGCTGATGCCGCTTCTGGATCTCGTCCTGGAGCTAGGTATGAACCCCATGAAGGATATGTTAAAAGAATGGACAAAATTGAAGAATTGGTTAAAGGTTTTGAAGGTGTTGAAACGGCTTATGCATTTCAAGCAGGTAGGGATGTTAGGGTGTTTGTAGACCCAAATGAAGTGGATGATGACAGGTTAACAGTCTTAGTCCACGAAATTACCCAAAAGCTTGAAAAAGAGGCAGAATATGCAGGTCAAATTAAAGTGACAGCAGTTAGAGAAACAAGAGCAGTTGACACCACATCGGCTAAATAGTATATTAACGATTAATGACAAAAAGAGAAATTGTTGAGTTGGTATCAAGAAAAGCCCATTTAACTAAAAAAGCTGGGGAGGAAGCTGTTGATGTTTTTTTGGCAGAAGTTGGTAGAGTTTTAGCTAAAGGGGAAAAAGTTGTACTTTCAGGTTTTGGAACATTTAGGGTTATTTCCATGAAAGGTAAAACTGTAAAAATTCCAAATACTGAGAAACTTGTAACAATTAAAACACATAGGTCTCCACGTTTTACTCCAGGAAAAACTCTCAAAAGACAAGTAGCTCGTTAATGATATAATTCTTTCTAGAATGAAGAAAGCAATCGTTGTAAGTCATTTGATCAAAAATTTTGAAATTCTTGAAAAAGGAACAGGATTTAAAAATTCATTTGCCTCACTACTTCATCCTAAAAAAAGAATTATAACGGCTGTCAATGACTTGTCCTTTACTATTCAAGAAGGTGAACTTGTGGGGTTTATTGGTCCAAACGGAGCAGGTAAAACTACAACCTTAAAAACCCTATCAGGACTTCTTTATCCCACTTCTGGTTTTGTATCAGTAATGGACTTTAATCCTTGGGAAAAGTCCCCCGATTTTTTAAAGCAAATCTCTCTTGTAATGGGACAGAAGAATCAACTTTGGTGGGATTTACCTGCCATGGAATCATTTGAGTTAAATAAAGAGATTTATGAAATTTCAAATAAAGAATTTGAAAAAAACTTGAATGAGTTAGTGTCACTCCTTGGTGTTTCTCAATTTCTTCAAACTCAGGTAAGAAAATTGTCACTTGGTCAAAGAATGAAAATGGAATTAATTGCAGCCTTAATTTACAAGCCCAAAGTACTTTTTTTGGATGAACCAACAATTGGACTTGATTTAATCGCCCAACAAAATTTGAGAGATTTTATTTATCAATATAATAAAAAATACAATGCTACAATAATTTTAACCTCACATAATATGAAAGACTTAATTGACCTGACAAGAAGGGTAATTGTTATAAATGATGGTCGACTTATTTTTGACGGTGCCCTTGAAGATTTGACTCTAAAGTTTGCTCAAGACAAATTAATCAAAGCAAAACTCTCAGATGAAATAGATATTAAGCGTTTGGAAGAAATAGGGATGGTAAAAAAATTCGAATATCCCGAGCTTATAATTTCTGTACCCAGAAGTACTGTAGCCATTGCAGCTTCTGAACTTTTGCAAAATTATCCAATTTCTGATCTGACAATTGAGGAATTACCCATCGAAGAAGTAATCAGTACAGTTTTCAAACAATCGAAAGGCTTTTAGTAATGGGTAAATACTTAAAGGTTTTAGGAATTTCATTTCAGCAAGAGTTTGCTTATAAATTGAATTTTATAATGTGGAGAGTTAGAAATGTGATGCAAGTTTTAGTCTTTTTTTTTCTCTGGAGTTCTGTTTTCCAAAATCCTGATGCAAATTATTTTGGTTACAATAAAGAAAAGATCATAGCTTATGCCTTTTTATTAATTTTTGTTCGTGCAATTACCATGTCATCCAGATCAGTTGATGTCGCTGGAATTATTTCAAATGGTGAACTTTCTAATTTACTTCTAAAACCTATTAATTTCTTTAAATATTGGATAACAAGGGATATATCGTCTAAGTTTTTAAATATTATATTTTCTTTCGTTGAAATTACATTTTTGTTTTTAATATTAAAACCAGAAATATTTATTCAAACTAACTTTATAAACATAATGCTTTTTGTCGCATCACTTTTAATTGCCTCATTAATTTTTTTCTCAATTGCCATGTTAACTAGTTTTGTACCATTTTGGATACCTGAAATATCTTGGGGAGCTCAATTTTTAGTAATTGTTATATTTGTAGAATTCCTGTCGGGTGCATTCTTTCCTTTAGATGTTTTCCCCACTCTTGTTCAAAACATATTGAAATTTACTCCATTCCCTTATCTTGTTTTTGTTCCCATTCAAACATATTTAGGAAGTCAAAACATTCATTTAAATTTGTTAAGTTTGGGAATTGGTGCCATGTGGGCAGTAATTTTGTTGTTTATAACAAAGATGGTTTGGCAAAAAGGATTAAAAGTATATGAAGCAGTCGGAAGATAATTTTAAAATTTTAAAAAGATACCTAAGAGTTTATATTAAAATGGCTACAAATTCTTTCGTTGTCTGGCTTGCCCGAAGAAGTGCTTTTATAATCTTTTTAATTGGTAAAATTGTTAGGTATTCATTTTATTTTGGATTTTTAATTTTTCTTGTTAAAAGTACAAATGGTTTTGCAGGTTACACAGGTAATCAAATACTTTTTTTTACTGCAACATATGTGTTGATTGATACTTTAGCTCAATTTCTATTTAGGTCAGTTTATTCGTTTAGACAACTTGTAGTAAGCGGAGATTTGGATTTAGTTTTGGTTAAGCCAATTAACCCTCTTTTTAGAAGCTTATTTGGTGGTGCTGACCCCGTTGATTTAATTACACTTCCTGCAATCATCTTCGTGGTTGTTTATATTGGTTCTTTGCTCTCACCTACCTTACTACATACTACATACTACATACTACTTGTCATCAACGGTTTAGTTATTTCAGCCTCTTTTCATATTGCAGTCTTATCACTGGGCATAATAACTATGGAAATTGATCATACCGTAATGATCTATAGAGATCTTGTTTCGATGGGCAGGTTACCAATTGATATTTACAAAGAACCTTTCAAAAGTCTTTTAACTTTCATTGTTCCTGTTGGAGTAATGGTTACAATTCCAGCAAAAGCTCTAATTGGTTTAGTTGGCCCTGTTGGTGTAGTTTCCTCACTTATTTTCGGCTTAGCACTTTTATTTTTTTCAATTAAATTTTGGCATTATGCACTTAAAAAATACACCAGCGCCAGTAGCTAAGCTGTTGATTATTTGTGGACCAACTGCTACAGGGAAAACAAAACTTGGCATATTTTTGGCCCAAAAATTCAATGGCGAAATAATTTCTGCTGATTCAAGACAGGTTTATAAATTCATGGATATTGGAACAGGCAAGGAGTGGGGCGACCTGCCTGCCGGCAGGCAGGACGTGCCAATACATGGCTATGACTTAGTTGATCCTTGGAAAAGTTTTTCTGTTTTTGAATATTCAATGTTTGTGAGAAAGACTCTGGATGATATTTGGAAAAGAGGCAAACTGCCAATTCTGGTTGGTGGCACCGGTCTTTACATAAAAGCAATTGTAGAGGGGATTGACACTTTAAATATTCCAAAAAACGCTGATTTAAGAGAAAGTTTAGAAGAAAAAAATACTTTCGAGTTATATGAAAAGCTGGCAACCTTGGATAGCAGTAAGGCTGCAAGTTTAAATATTTCAGACAAAAATAATCCCAGAAGATTAATTAGGGCAATTGAAATTGCAATTTGGAAAATATCTAACGAACAGGAAGTAAACAAAGCCAAAAGTAATCAAGGTGTAATGGACACTTTGTTTATCGGTTTGAATTATCCAGTAGACCAAATATCCAATTTAATTACGAGTAGGGTCGAGAAAAGAATAGAGCAAGGTTTTATAGATGAAGTTGAGGATTTACTTAAAATGGGAGTATCTTGGAAAATGCAATCAATGAATGCTTTGGGCTATAGCGGAGCCGAAGGCTTTTTTAAAAACGGATTAACGTATGAAGAATTTGTCGAAAAATGGATAGAAAGCGAAATAAATTATGTTAAAAGACAATTAACTTGGTTTAAAAAGAATAAAAAAATTAACTGGTTTGACTTAACTAAACCAAAGCAGTTGGAAAAACTAGAAAAATTAGTAGAAAAATGGGATAATACTAAACTATGATACGAAAAGTTGAGATATCTTACAAAACCATTGTTTTTACTGCAGTTTTTGTTGCATCTTTATGGTTTATTTATTCAATACGAGATATAGTACTTCAACTTTTTGCATCTCTTTTGTTAATGACGATTTTGAACCCAATTGTTAAGAAACTTTCAAAGATAAAAATTCCAAGAAGTTTATCAATTCTGGTTTCTTATGTGGTAATATTTGGTTTGTTTGGATTCGCGATTGGTATACTTCTTCCCCCACTTGTTGAACAAACAACTAATTTAGCAAATAATTTACCTAAATATTTGAGTGATTCTGGAATTACAAAATATGCCAACGGTGATATTTTAAAGGAGATTGTTTCTCAATTAGGTACAGTACCTAGCCAAGTTATTAAAGCTGGATTTTCATTCTTTGCAAATATTTTAAATATTTTAACAGTCTTGATTTTTGCTTTTTACCTACTTCTAATTAGAGATAAATTTGATAAAAATCTAGAAAGCATTTTTGGTAAAGAAAAAAGCCTCGATGTTTCAAAAATAATAGATGAACTTGAATTAAGACTTGGTGGATGGGCAAGGGGACAGTTATTATTAATGCTTTTGGTAGGAATTTCAAGTTATATTGGTTTTGTTATTCTAGGAATTCCTTTTGCTCTTCCACTGGCTTTACTTGCTGGAATTTTTGAGATAGTACCCTATTTAGGGCCTATTGTTGCCTCAATTCCTGCGATTATATTAGGATTTAGTATTTCACCTTTTGTTGGTGGAGCTTCAATTGGGTTAGCGGTTTTAATTCAACAACTTGAAAATTATGTCTTTGTTCCTAAAATAATGGAAAAATCAACAGGTGTCTCCCCAATTATTATTCTTTTGGCTTTAGCCATTGGCGCAAAGCTTGCAGGAATTACTGGAATGGTTATGTCAATACCAATAGTTATTATAATCCAAGTTTTACTTCAAAACCGTTTCCAAGAAAAATAAGCCTTAAATTTGATATAATACCCTTGCTTTAAAGAGGTGGAACAATTGCCAGGTGCCGTACGGTATCTGGAGGAAAGTCCAGACAGCAGAAGACAGGGTGTCTAGCGTAAGCTAGAGATGCATTTAGTAATAAATGTAGCCAGTTAGAGCAACAGAGACGAGAAATATGAAACGGGCAATCCTCCCCGCTGCAACCTCCGAATTGGCCGTTTGAGGATGTCTTCCCAAGGCCTAAAGTATGAGGGCATAGATAGATAATTGTTTTTAAAACAGAATCTGGCTTACTAGCCTCTTTAAAGCACAAAAAGCATGAAATTAGTTATACAACGAGTATTAAAAGCAAAAGTTACCAAAAAAGAAAATAATAATGTGGTTGGAGAAATAAATAAAGGGCTTTTTACCGGTAACACCGGCCAAGCTTTGCTTATTCTTTTGGGAATCAAAAAGGGGGATACTAAAAAACAAGTTGATGAATTAGTAAGTAAATTAATTAAACTTCGGATAATGTCAGATCAAAATTCCAAAATGAATCTTTCAGTTATAGACACAAAATCTGAAGTCTTGGTAGTTTCTCAGTTTACTTTATATGCAAATACTAAAGATGGTAATAGACCAAGCTTTATTGAGGCAGAGGAACCAAAAAAAGCAAAAGTATTGTATGAATACATGATAACTAAACTAAAAGAGACTGGATTAAATATACAAACTGGTAGCTTTGGAGATTACATGGAAATAAACGCCGTCCTCGACGGTCCCGTGACAATTGTTTTAGAAAATTAAATTTTGTAAGATATAAACATGACTAACTATTTAGTTACATTGATTTTGCATAGCCAGAAATTAACAAGTTCTCAACTCAAAACTCTTGTCGACATTTGTGTCAATATTGGATCAATTGGGTTGGCTTCAATCGTTATCCCTTTATATCTGCAAAGAGCGTCAATTAATTTGTTATTGCCAAGCATTGCACTAAGTTTCGTATTTTGGTATATTGGAATTACATTATCTAAAAAATATGAATAACGGAATGGGGATCTTTTATTTAACTTTGGCTATTATTGCATTGACAATTGCTATAATAACACTGCCAACAATGCTTCAAGATTCACTTAAAAAAATGAAATTGAATAAATCCTGATATGAAAAATGCGTTGATACTTCGTGGAACTGGGAACAACCACAAAGGCAACTGGTTTCCTTGGCTCAAAAAAGAACTTGAAAAGAATGGATATAAAGTTTGGGTGCCCGATTTACCAAATTCTGAATTAGCTAACATTAAAAGATATAATAAGTTCATTTTTGAAAACAAAAATTTCAAATTTAGCAAAGATACATTAATTGTCGGCCACTCTTCGGGCGCAGTTGCTATTTTGGGATTACTTCAAAAATTACCAGATAAAATAGCGGTTAGAAAATCTATTTTGGTGGCTTCATTTATGAATGATTTTGGCAATCCAGATTTTGCTGGTTTATTTGAAGAACCATTTGATTTTGAAAAGATTAAAACAAAATCAGACAAAATAGTGTTTGTTCATTCAGACGACGATCCTTATTGTCCATTATCGCATGCAGAGTATCTGTCTGAAAAACTTGATGCTAAATTGGTAGTCATTAACGGTCAGGGACATTTTAATCTTGAAAAAGGTCCAGAATTTAGAAAATTTCCAGCAATCCTTAAATTAATTGATTAACTTTTCTTTTTTCAAAAAAATCTCTAACTTTTTGTTTGTTGGGTATTGGCGGCCGATGGAGACAAACAGACGATTCAGTTCTGGCCAATATTTTTTGGGAATCACTTTTAATAACTCTTTTTCTGTTTGTTCTGGAGTTTTTGTTTTAACAATTCCTAAAAAATTACTAATTCTATGAACATGTGTATCAACTGCAATTGTGGGGATTCCAAAAGCTCTGTTTAAAACCAGATTTGCAGTTTTTCTGCCAACACCGGGAAGTTTCATTAATTCCTCTCGTGTTCTTGGAACAATTACGGGTTCCGAACCTGTAAGATTGATTGCAAGCTGTTTTAAATGCTTTGCCTTTGTTTTATAGAAGCCTACTGGATAAATTGTTTTTTCTATTAACTTTATATCTATTTCACTTAATATCTTTAAGTTTGAAGCGATAGCGAACAAGCGTTTGGAAGCCTCAAATGTTACTTCATCCTTGGTTCTTGCGGAGAGGATTGTGGAGACTAGGGTTTTGTAGGGGTTTTTACCAAACACTTCAAGAGGTACTAGTATGTAGTTCCTCTTGAAGGCTTTAAACAACCGAGCAAGATTATTTGTTTCCACCAATCTTGAACATTGTTGTTCCACAAACTTCACAAACTGCTTTTGTTGCTTGCTTTCCATTCTTCATTGTTACAGCTTGTGCGTCTTTTCCTTCTCTCTTTGTTCTACATTTTACACAGTACATCATATTTAAATCACCCCCTTATCTTTTACGAGAACCAGTATAACACTATGAGTGAAATTAAGATCATTGTAGCCACACCTAGGCTCTTATATAACTCTTTTCTGACTGAGCCTAAATCTTTCTTTCTAGCCGATAGATTGGCCATTTCGTTTTTAGCCTCAAAATTATAGGATCCACTGAACTTGTAGCCTAATTGGGTATTGACACGTGTAATCTGTGCGTGCTCTTTCTGTTTTCTAGTTCTTTTTTTTGACATAAATTTAAGATATTCTTACATAATGAATATTAGCTTAACACTGGTGATAATTGCAATTGTCTGGTTAGTAATTTTGACAAGTTTTGCTGTTTGGACCTTTTTAATATTTAAGGATTTAATTAAAATATCTAAAAATAAGGAATTTTCTGATAACACAAAAGAAATAAAAAATATTTGGACCGATCTAAAACAGTTCAAAGAAAATTCTAAATTAAATATTTCTCGGGTAGGCCTTGCAAAATACAATCCTTTTAAAGAAACAGGCGGGAATAATAGTTTTTCTTTGGTACTGTTAGACGCAAATAAAAATGGTATTATTATTACTAGCCTTCATACAAGAGAAAGGACACGGCTTTACTTAAAAGAGGTAAAACTCGGGAAAGCTTTGATAGAACTCTCAGAAGATGAAGCAAAAGCATTAAAAGAAGCTGTGAAATGAACATCAAAAAAATACCATATCAATTAATCTTTGGATTTCTAGGACTTTTTTTGCTTTCTGCTGGTGTTTCCATGGCTGGTTTTACTTTTTTGACCAAAGATTCACCTCTTTCCCCATCAACTTCTAAAACTGGAGGTAAGGTTTCCAGGGTTGATCTAACCAAACCTAAGACAGAAAGCTGTCCAATAAACGGAGCCATGTTTACAAAAGAAGAAAAAGAAATTTGGTCTAAGAAAAGACCCATGTTGGCTGTTGTTGAAAATCATTTAGATTCCCGTCCCCAGTCTGGTTTATCTCGAGCGGATGTAGTTTATGAAATTGTTGCCGAAGGTGGAATAACAAGATTTTTATCAGTATTTTATTGTGGCATTGCAGATAACGATTATATTATTGGGCAAATTAGAAGTGCTAGGGTTTACTTTATTAACTATGCATTGGAGTATGGTGATAGACCATTATTTGTTCATTGGGGAGGGGCAAACAATATAGATAACAACATGCCAAGTGGAGTGAAAATTAAAGGTCAACTCGATCCTAGGGCTGATGCCTATAAATTATTGGAGAAAGTTGGTTGGGTTAACGGTAGGTATGGTAATGACATGAATGGTGCAACCAACACGGGTTATCCTGCGCTTTTTACTGACGACAGGAGGATGAATCTTGCCACAGAACATCAAAAGGTTGGGTCAACTGACAAAATCTATGAGGAAGCTGTCAAAAGAGGTTTTGAATACGAGGATGCTGATGGTAAAGCTTGGGATACTAAGTTTAAATCTTGGAAATTTATAGACGATAAGGCAATTGATGCTCCAATGTATGCAAGTATTAAATTTAATTTTTGGGATAGTATGGCAGGCTACGATGTTGAATGGAAATATGATAAAGCAACAAATAAATACTTTAGATTTAATGGTGGGGTAGAACATAAGGATTTAGAAAATAATGAACAATTAACAGCTAAAAATGTGGCCATAGTTTATGCTAAGGAAGAAGGACCAGTTGATAAAGAGAGTCATATGTTATATACAGTAACTGGCAAAGGTAAGGCTGTGGTTTTTCAGAATGGTAGTGTGATTGAAAGTACCTGGGAGAAAGCGGTAGCAACTGACAGATTAAAGTTTTTTGATGAAAATGGATCTGAAATTGCATTTGTTAGGGGTCAAATTTGGATAGAAGTCTTACCTGCCGGAAATGATATTAGTTATTAATTTCAATGGCAAATTTAGAAGACATTATCACTTCAAAAGTAAGGGTAAAAATATTAGAATTATTTTTTTCTAATCTAACTGAAATGTATCATGTTAGAGGTATCGTTCGCGAAATAAACGAGGAAATAAACGCTGTCAGGCGTGAACTTGAAAAGATGGAAACTTCGGGGATTTTGAAGAAAGAACCAAGGGGTAATAGGGTTTACTATTTTCTTCGAGCTGACTATTCAATGTTTGGAGATCTCTTGTCAATTGTTGCTAAATCAACTGGCCTTGGAAAGGCAATCCTTGATTCAAGATCAAAACTTGGAAAAATTAACCTTGTGATGTTTTCTGGAAAATTCGCTAGAAGTAAACCTAGAAAAAAAGAAGATGAGGTGGATCTTTTAGTTGTAGGAGAAGTTGTACTACCTGAACTGGCATCTGTTGTTCGTAATTTTGAGTCGAAATTAGGTAGAGAAATAAATTATACTGTTATGGCCAAAGAAGAACTAGAATATAGAAAGAAAAGACGTGATCCATTTTTACAAGGAATATTTTTAAATAGCAGAGTTATGATAATTGGAGATGAAGAAGAACTTACTGGTTAAGACAATTTTAATACTTCTTTTGGTTTTAGCTTGCGGTTACATAAGCTTAGGCTATCCTATTTTTGGAAAAAAATTTGAATTACAATTAGGCCTTGACCTTTCAGGTGGTAGTCATTTGGTTTTTGAGGCTGATACAGAGAATTTAGAATCTAGCAAAAAAGAGAAAGCACTATCTTCTTTAAGAAACGTAATTGAAAAGAGAGTTAATCTATTTGGCGTATCTGAAAGTAATGTGACTACATCCTCATTTGAAGGCAAAGATAGAATAATAGTTGAGCTTCCAGGAATAAATGATCCAAAAGAAGCAACTAATTTAATAGGTCAAACGGCGCAGTTATTGTTTGCTGAAATTGTCGGAGAGAATCAAATAGTTCCGACAAATTTAACAGGTGCAGATTTAAAGTCTGCAGATACTACTTTTGATCAAAATTCTGGTAAGCCTTCAGTTTCAATTGAGTTTAATGAAGAAGGCTCCAAAAAATTTGAGGAAATAACAGGAAAGACAATTGGTAAACCATTAGCTATTATTTTGGATAATAATATTATTTCAGCTCCCGTAGTCAATGAAAAAATTATTGGGGGTAAAGCTCAGATTTCAGGAAATTTCACTGTTGATGAAGCTAAGAAATTAGAAGTGCAACTTAACGCTGGTGCACTTCCTATTCCTGTTAAATTGGTCGAAGAAAAAACAATTGGTGCAACTTTAGGTGCCGACTCTGTTAATAAAAGTATAAAAGCAGGCGTAATTGGACTTGTTATGGTATCTCTTTTTATGATATTAATTTATGGCAGGTACGGACTGGTTGCGGATTTCGCATTACTTACATTTGGGGTTATAACTTTTGCTTTGTATAAATTAATTCCTGTTACTTTAACACTTCCTGGAATTGCAGGATTTCTTCTTTCTGTTGGTATGGCTGTTGATAGTAACATATTGATATTTGAAAGATTAAAAGAAGAGATAAAATTAAGACCTTTTGCATCGGCACTTGAGATTTCATTTGGTAGAGCTTGGGATTCGATAAGAGACGCAAACGTTGCTACTCTTGTTACTGCCTTTATCCTTGCAAACCCCCTTGATTGGTCATTCTTACATGTCTCAGGGCCTGTCAGAGGCTTTGCAATTACTCTAGCTTTAGGTATTGCGATATCTTTATTTACTGGAATTGTTGTAAGTCGTAATTTACTTAGATTGTTTGTTAAATAATATGCAGTGGATGAAATACAGATTAATTTATTTGATAATATCAGGAGTTTTTTTGACCGCAGGAATATTTAGTTTATTTAAATGGGGATTAAATCTTGGAATTGATTTTACTGGTGGGGTAGTTACTGAGTACAAATTATCAAGCGGAGAAATTGAAACAAAAAAATTTGGTATAAAGACAGACGAAGAGATAACAAAAATAAGAGAAGATTATAAAAATCAAAAGGCTACTGAACTGCGATTTGAAACCGTTGGACCTTCAATTGGGCCAGAGTTAATTAAAAAAACTTTTTATGCGCTAGCCATGTCTGCAATACTTATACTTGTTTGGGTAGCAATACAATTTAAAAGTATTAAATTTGGAGTTTCTGCAATTTTAGCCATGATTCATGATTCACTTGTTTTGGTTGGTGGATTTTCACTTTTGGGTCATTTTGCGGGAGTTGAAGTTGATTTTTTGTTTGTAACAGCAGTTTTGACGATCCTTTCATTTTCAGTTCATGACACAATTGTTGTATACGATAGGATACGTGAGAAACAGAAAAAATATGATCCTACTTTAGGATCTGATATTAAAGCAATTGCTAATTCTGCATTAACTGAAACAATGGTTAGAAGCTTAAATAATTCTTTTACTATTATATTTATGTTACTATCATTGGTTTTATTGGGTGGAGATACTGTCAAATGGTTTGCTGTAGCACTTCTGATTGGAACTATTTCAGGAACCTATTCTTCTCCCTTCGTTGCCGTCCCCATTCTTGTTACTTGGGAAGAATGGGAAAAAAGACTTAAAAAATAAAATCTTCACAAAAAACTTGCATTTCGCAGAGAGAGAGAGTAATATATGACCTATAATGCAAAAAGATTTTTTTGATGGACGAGAAAAGGTTGGAAAATTTGAGAATGAAGAAGAAGCAACAAAGCTCTTGTCAAGTGGTGCTACTATCTTAAAAGGGGTTGAAATGGTATTGGGTAGAAGAGTTGATGCAAAAGAATTTAAATCTGACGAAACACTCAGAGATATAATGAATCCCACATTGGATGGAGAAACAAGATATGCTCTACTTTTTATGAAAAAAAGTTTAGATCCAAAAGAATCGAATCTTCAATGATAAAATTATTCAAACTTCAAAATTAGTTTTGTATTAAAAACTTCTGCAATTCTTTTCAAAAAAGACAATGATGGGTTTCCTGACATGGTTTCAATTCTAGAAATTGCGGCTTGAGATGTCCTGAGTCTATTAGCTAAAGTTCTTTGAGAAATATTTTTTTTAATTCTTTTCTCGATAATTTGTTTTGCTAATAAATATTCAGGTTCAGATTTTTTCCATTCAGCTACAAACTCATGATCATTCATAAGCTCTTTGAAGTGATCATCCAGACTGTAAAGTTTTTGTTTATTGCTCATACAAATATGATGATATCATATATGATATCATTGTCAATGTCCAAATCTGTTGATCCAGTCATGGTGTCGATCAATAGAAATTTCTAAGTCTTTCTTTGGAGTTTTTTGCTTTTTCTTGAAAAAACCATGTAATAGTAAAACATCTTGGTTATAAATTATTGCATGAATTATCCTGATATTATCTCTACCTAGAATTCGTATTTCCCATAAATTGGTTCCTGATAGCTTTTTAGTATAAGGTGATGAAAACTTTAGACCATACTCTTCAATTATTCGTAGTATACGAACAACTTTTGGTTTTTGTTGTTTGTTCAGAGACATAATAAACTCTTTGATGGGGATGTTATTTAAGATTGTGGTGTAGTAATATATCTTACTCATCTTTTATGCCCTCAAGTCTTTCAAGTAAAATTTTGCGTTCATTGGGTAGGTTATTTTCAACAACTTCATTAAATAATTTTTCTAAAATTTTATTCGTTTAATTAATTTAATTTGGACTCTAAGTAGATTTCTTAATAAGTACGACTCCGACATCTTGAAACCTTTCGCCATTCTCTCGGGGAATTAAATCTAATTCTGCTTTTTCAACAGGACCGTCGAAAAGTATTTCCTGCTTGAATATTGTAAATCCCATGTTTTTTGCTTCCATTTGCCATTTATCAATAACATCAAAAGAATTGGGTTTATCATTTTGTGTTTGCAACCAGTCAAAACTTGGCGAATTTTGATCCATCAATGAAAATGAGAAAATTAATTTTCCTTCAGGTTTTAATATTCGCCATATTTCGATCAATGCTTCCCTCGTTTTTCTTACATTATTGATTCCAAAACATACAACTATTGGAATAGAATTATTATTAAATGGTAAGTGGGTCGCACTAGAAGTTATCGGTACAATGGTATTTTTCCCATGGAGAGTTTGAATGAGTTTGTTGGTTCCCACTAAAACATCGGTATCAAGATCTGTTAAATATATAACTGAGTTTTCTGTTGCTGGTAACAAATTTCTAATCAGAAGACCTCTACCTGTAGCTATGTCTAGAATAGTTGTATTATTTTTAGTGAGATTATTAACAATAAAACTGATCATTTTTTCCATTCTTAATTTTGATTTTGGTTTAGCTAAAGTGCTTTGTGTTTCATCTAGCAGGAGGTTTTCCTTTGGATTACGTAATTTTTTACCCCATACAAATTTTTTAGGTAGTTTTATTTTTGTTTCTAAGATAAGTACTTCCTCATCGATAGAAAATTCATGCGAATTTTGACAAATAATTTTATTCGAAGAAACAAATCGAAACTGTTTATTACAGTATAAACAATGAAGAACTCTATGTATTTTATTAGTTTTAGTATTTTTAATATTTATTGTCATAAATTATTTTAATTCTTTTATCTGTTTTAGTAAAACGCCTCTTTCATTCAGGAACTTATTTTCTACTACTTCATTAAATAATTTTTCTAATATTTCTCCAACTTTTGGACCTGATGGAATTTTTAAAATTTCCATGACATCTTTGCCATTTACTTTGAGGTCTTTTATAGAAAAAGGCTGTTTTTGTACCTGCACTAGTCTTGTTTTAAACTCTTCAAGTCTCCAACTTGTTTCTCTTGCACCCCCACCAAGTCTGTCCGCAACCCTTAGGGCTAACATATCCTCTACATTTTCAAGACCGATATTTCTTAAAAATCTTCTAATTGCAGAATCTGTTTGATGTTCATCAACAGTAAATTGATGGAATCTGACAAGTTTTACAAACTTTTCTTTTTCTTTTGCTGAAAACCTAAGTCTATCTGCAATATTAATTGCAATTTTGGTAGAAACCATTTCGTGGTTATAAAAAGTTATGATCCCTGAATCTAATTTTTTATATGTTTGGGGTTTGCCGATATCATGAATTAATGTTGCAAATCTTGTGACTGGATCTTCTGATTTACATTCCTTTAAACTCATTAAAAGGTGATTTCCCACATCATAAATGTGATGTCTTTGAGGTGATTTTTGTTCAACCCCAAAACATTTCATAAGTTCGGGGAGAATTTCTTGCATTAACCCCGTGTCTTTAAGAAGAACTATCCCATTATAGGGATTAATACTTTTTAAAATTTTGAAGAGTTCATCCTTTATTCTTTCTTTGGCAATTTTATTGATCAAAGTTGAGTTTGTCTTTATTGCCTCTAGTGTATTTTTTTCTATTTCAAAATTTAATTCTCCCCCAATTCTCACAGCGCGCATCATACGAAGAGCGTCCTCATTAAAACGTTCAGAAGGATCTCCAACAGCCCTGATTAATTTATTCTTTAGGTCATCTAGTCCGCTGTATTTATCGATAATTTGGCATTTATCATTTGTCATTTGGCATTGAAGCGCAAGAGCATTTACAGTGAAATCTCTGCGCGCCAGGTCTTCTTCTAAAGTCTTACCCCAGATGACCTTGTCCGGCCTTCTGTTATCTGAATAACCGTGCTCAGTTCTAAATGTTGTAATTTCAAAAGGTCTGTCGAGGTTCTCAAATGAAATACCTACAGTACCAAAAGAATTGTCGTAAAAACCATCGGGATATATTGTTAAAATTTCGGAAGGCTGTGCATTTGTTGTGAAGTCCCAGTCATATACAATATGACCCATAAGAGCATCTCGAACAGCACCCCCTACAACATAAATTTCAAAATTTGCTTTAGCAAATTTTGCCATAAATTGTTTTACTTCATCTGGAAGTTTGAAATTAGTCATTTATGATATTATATCAGAGTATGAAATGGCAGATTTTAAGTAAAGGAAAAGATATCATAAAAGAGCTTCTTAAGAATAGGAACATAAAAACAAAAAAAGAAATTGATGAATTTTTACAGCCGAAGAATCCTGCAGAAATTAATATACAGGAATTAGGAATAGGAAAAGAGGAATTAGAAAAAGTAATAAAAAAACTTCAGACAGCAAAAGATAAGAAGGAAAAAATTGTTGTTTTTGGAGATTATGATTGCGATGGAGTATGTGCTACAGCCATACTTTGGGAAACATTATATAAATTAGGTTTTGACGCCATGCCTTATATTCCCGATAGATTTGAAGAAGGATACGGGTTCAAAACAGGGAGTCTTGAAAAACTCCAAAATTTCAATCCGCCAGCTGGAGGACTAAATCCTAAATTAATAATTACTGTAGATAATGGAATAGTTGCTTACGATGCAATTGACGAAGCTCAAAAAAGAGAGATAGATGTAATAGTTGTAGACCATCACACAAAAGGAGACAAAAAACTTTCTACGTCCTACATTCTACATTCTACTGCTGTGTGTGGAAGTGCACTAGCTTGGTTTTTATCCCGTGAGCTGTCTTACAGGTTCGGAACCCGTAAAGCAGGTTCCGAACCTAACAGAATAGAGCCTGTCATGGGTTTGGATTTTGTTGCATTAGGCACAGTTGCAGATCAAATGCAGCTTTTGGGAATTAATAGGTCATTGGTTAAATATGGCTTGGAAGATTTACAAAAAACAAAAAGAGTAGGGCTAAAAGCTTTAATCAAAAGTGCAGGTTTAGATAAAGTCGGAGTATATGAAGCAGGCTATATATTAGCTCCCAGGATTAATGCTATGGGTAGACTTTCCCATGCTCTAGATTCTTTAAGGCTTCTTTGTACAAGAGATACAAAAAAAGCTGAGACGCTAGCCAAAGTTCTGAGTGAGACGAATATAGAAAGGCAAAAAATTGTAGATGATGTTTTGGTTAAAGCAATTCAGTTGGTAACTGAAGAAAAGGTAGTAGTTATAGAAGGTGATTATCATGAAGGTGTAATAGGTCTTGCATCGGGAAAAATCACAGAAAAGTTATATAGACCATCGATTGTTTTGTCGCACGGCGAGAAGGTATCAAAAGCATCTGCTAGATCAATTTCGGGATTTAATATTATTGAAGCGATCAAAGAAACAGGATTAATCTTGGAAGGTGGAGGGCATCCAATGGCTGCTGGTTTTTCAATTGAAACCTCTAAAATTTCAGAGTTCAGAACAAAGATAAATAAATTAAGTCAAGACAAGTTAACAGATGAGATTTTAGAAAAAAAATTAAAAATTGATTTAGAACTGGATTTTGAAAATATAGATAATGATTTAGTCAAAGCACTAGAGAGTTTTGAACCAACAGGTTATGGTAACTTTTCTCCAGTATTTATGACAGAAGGTGTAAAAGTTGTTGAAATTAAACCAGTAGGGAGTGATGGAAAACATTTAAAATTAAAACTTTCCCAAAACGGAATTGTTTTCGATGCAATCTGGTTCAGTTTTTCTAAGTCCTTAGCCCTCATTCCTAATTCCTCAGTAAACGTTGCATACACCATTGAAACTAACACCTGGAACAACCATTCCCAAACACAGCTAAAGGTTAAAGATATCAAGACTTAGAATTTAATACAGTCAATACTTTTTCCTCTGCAGCTTTCAGGCCCAATTTAGCCATTTCTAATGGACTTAATCCTGAAGGAGGTTTTTGCCCTAACTCTGGTGCCACCTCTAATACTTTTTCTGTCGCGCTCCTAAATCCAATCATAGCTTGTTCTGCTATTGAAATCCCTGCAGTTGGTCGTTGAGTTAATTTATATCTGTCTTGCATAAATCTCACCTTCTTTCAATAAAAAAACCTCTTATTTTTTAAGAGGTTTGGCTTTTTTTCTAAAATTCCAAAAAGACAAACCCCTCTTATATAAAGAGGTTAATAATTGTCTTGTAGGAACAAAATATATTCATATTATTTTTTTGAGAACAATTTTATATTATAAAGGTGAATAGCTTCTTGTCAATCCCCAAGTTTAAAACTAAAATACATTATATGCAAAGAACTTTAGTTGCTGAAACTTTAAAAAAAGTCGGAGAAACAGTAACTCTAAAAGGTTGGGTGGATACTGTCAGGGATCATGGGAAAATAACCTTTTTAGATTTAAGGGATAGAACTGGAATTATTCAGTGTGTAGGAAATGGCTTAGAGGCAGTATCACTCGAAAGTGTAATTGAGCTTAGCGGTAAAGTTGTCGAAAGGCCTGAAAAACTTATTAATCCAAATATTGTAACAGGCAAAGTCGAATTACAAATTGAAGGAATGAAAGTTGTTTCAAAGGCTGAAGAAATGCCTTTTGATATGAACAAAGAAGATTTAAATTTGGAACTTCCAACCTTACTTGATTATAGATCCTTAACCTTAAGGCATCCTAAGATTAAAGCAATTTTTAAAGTTCAAGAAGTTGTGATAGATGCGTTTAGAAGAGCCTTGCAGGCAAAAGATTTCACAGAGTTTCAAGCCCCAAGTATTATTTCATCGGCTCCTGAGGGTGGTGCAGAGATTTTCGAAGTCAAATATTTTGATCATACAGCTTACCTTGCACAAAGTCCCCAACTGTATAAATCATTGTTAGTTAGTATTTTTGAAAGAGTTTTTTCGGTTAACAAGGTATTTAGAGCTGAACCTTCTGTGACCACGAGACATTTAACAGAAATTGTAAGTTTGGATGCAGAATTTGGTTTTATTGAGGATTATCTGGAAGTTAAAGAGATGGCAGAATATGTAATCAAGTTTATATTAGATGAGGTATCAAGAAAATGTGCTAAAGAGCTTGAAATGTGGGGAGCAACAATTCCTGCAGTTTCTAAAAGTATTCCTATTATTAAGTTAAGAGAAGCGCAGGAAATTATATTTAAAAGAACAGGAAGAGATTGTCGAAAAGAAAAAGATTTTTCTCCTGAAGACGAGAGGGAAATTTGTAAGTGGTCAAAAGAAGAGCATGGATCAGATCTTGTTTTTGTGAGTCATTATCCAACAAAATATAGACCATTTTATACATATCCAGATCCTGACGAGCCCGAATTTAATCAAGGATTTGATTTGATAGGTAGGGGAACAGAATGGATGACAGGTGGACGAAGGATACATGATTACAAAACATTATTAGCCCATGCTAAAGAATGGGGTATAACTCCAAAAAATATTGAGCTGTACCTTCAAGCGTTTAGATATGGCATGCCCTCACTTGGTGGTTTTGCTTTTGGAGCTGAAAGAATAACAATGCATATCTTAGGCCTTAAGAATGTTCGTGAAGCATCACTATTTCCTAGAGACATGGAAAGGGTTGATATAAGGTTGTCTACTATTGAAGAAATATCTGCGAATGAAAAATAATCTTCTCTACTTGGCACTTCTTGCGTTTTTGTTAATCTCAACTTCTGCACTCTCACTTTCAAATAATTTAAGCAGTTTGGTTACGTATGTTTTTCCCGAAAAAAAAGTAAAAGCCTATTCTCCCTTACCCGTTTTAAAAGACCAAGCTAAATATCCCATACTTTCTGCTCAGTCTGTAATGGCAGTGGACCTTGATTCTGGAGTAACTCTCTATGAAAAAGATCCAAACAAAACTCTTCTTCCTGCATCAACCACAAAAATAGTGACGGCACTTGTATCACTTGATAGTTACAATTTGGATCGAGTTTTAAAAGTTGGTAAAGCTAATGTGGTCGGTCAAAAAATGGGATTAGTCTCAGGTGAACAACTTTTATTTCCAGATTTACTAAATGGACTACTTATTTACTCAGCTAATGATGCTGCTGAAGTTTTAGCTTCAAGCCATCCAGGTGGACGAGAATTATTCATTGCTTTGATGAATAAGAAAGTAAAAGATTTAGGACTTAATAATACTCACTTTAGTAATCCTACAGGTCTTGATAATGGTGCGCAGTATGTTACTGCAAGGGACTTGATAGTGGTATCTAAATATGCAATGAAAAATCCAATTTTTGCCAAAATTGTCGGTATAAAGGAGATAACTGTCAAAAGTGTTGATGGAAAAATAACTCATAAATTAACTAATGTCAACAAACTTTTGGGTAGTGTAGAAGGTGTATTAGGTGTTAAAACAGGTTGGACAGAAAACGCAAGAGAAAACTTAGTTACTGAAGTTTCCAGAAATGGTAAAAGAGTTATGATTGTTGTATTGGGTAGTTCTGATAGATTTGGTGAAACTACAGAACTTATAGATTGGATATACAATAACTATTCTTGGGAAAATGTTATACCCAGTTAACTATTCTGCGTAATGTTCTAAAGTGACTGCTGGAACATAGCCTACAAGGTTTTGGTCACCTTCAAAGACATAAACTGGTTGGAAGAATTCCATATAGACTCCTGGGTCGTAATAGGCTAAATAAATTTTTCTTATTTTTATACTGTCTCCATCGTTTGTTGTTCCAAATGATGCGGGGTAATAACTGCCACTTATGAATTCTTGCCATGCTTCGTCACCAGTCTTAATTGGGTATGTTGCTAGTTTTGTTTCATCCACGGGGAAATAGTGATACTCTCCTGCAATAATATCCCTTCCTTTTTCTCTAATCCCTGAAACCATAAACCAGACATTGCTTTTATTAGGTTCATTTGTAGCAATTGGGAGCTCATTATAACTTTTTCTAAAAATATCGACTCTTGTGATGCTGGCATCAGAAAGTGATACGGCAAGTATAAAACTGCCAGCTTGGGTTTTTAAGAATTGATGTTTAACTTCACCTGTTAAATCTTCTGCTAAAAGATTGCTACTTCCTAAAAAAGATTTAACAGATGTGGTAGAAATTTCAGGCTGTAGTGGTCGTACTGAAATGGGTGATGAATCAGCGTTTAAGTCATAACTAATTGAAAATGCGCCTGTAATAATATCAGCTTCAAGTATGGCAAGAGATGATCTGTGGTTAAACTTATAAATCGAATCAGATACTTGTTGTGGATCGGATACGAAGCCTAATTTTTTGGCCGTATCCTTTGTATAATCCAATGACAATAAGTTTGCAGATTTATTAGGCATAAAGTAAACATTTGCCTTAAGAGAAAATGTTGGAATTTCTCCATTTGCGGTTTCAAGAGTAAACTTTAAATCTTTTTTTGTTTTTTCAGGAAAAGGTAATTTTGATAATTTTCCAAAAGCAACTGTGGCTGGTTCTGGCGCTGGAGGAAAAACCTTTTTGTAAAGTGCTATGCCACCATTTATCATCATACGGCCAACTATTAAAAATATTATGAAATAGATAGTGTATCTAATTGATTTTCTTGCTGTGATTGAAGCGTAAGTTAACGTGACCATGTTTAATGATATAATTCATCTTAGCATGAGTAAAGTAAAAATATGTACCAGATTTGCACCTAGTCCAACGGGATCAATGCATATAGGGAACTTAAGAACTGCATTTTATGCATATGCATTAGCCAAACATAGTAATGGAGATTTTATTTTAAGAATTGAGGATACAGATAAAAAAAGGGAGAAAGAGGGTGGTGTCGAGGATATCAAGCGACTACTGGGAATATTCAATATCAAATGGGATGAATTTTATGTGCAGTCTGAAAGACTAGATTTGTACAATAAAGCAGCGGAAAGATTAGTTAAAGAAGGTCGCGCTTTTTATTGTCAATGTGAGGCTAAAAATGCTAAAGAAGATGGATTTTCAAAAGACTTAAGAGATCCTTGTCGTGACAAAAATTTAACATCTGGGGCTATAAAACTTAAAGTGCCAGACAATGAGGGTGTCGGTTTTACCGACTTTGTTATTAATAAAAAAGTTTCATGGAGTACAAATATAGTAGGTGATGCAACTTTATTAAAGACTGACAAATTCCCCACATATCATTTAGCTGTTGTTGTAGATGATAATGATATGAAAATTAGCCATGTTTTAAGGGGTCATGATTGGATGCCTTCAACACCAATACATTTATTAGTTTATAAGTATCTTGGTTTTGATGTTCCCCAAATAGGACACTTAACAGATATTATGGATCCAGATGGTGGAAAGTTATCGAAAAGAAAAGGTAGTACATCTGTTCAGGGTTTATTGGATGAAGGTTATCTACCCGACGCTTTGTTTAATTTTGTGATTTTACTAGGATGGGCACCTAAAAATAATCAGGAGCTTTTTAATTTAAATTCGTTTGTAAAAGATTTTGATCAATCTGGATTTCAAAAATCTAATCCAGTATTTAATCGAGACAAACTTGACTGGTTTAATGGACAGTATATTCGTAAATTGTCAATTGAAGAATTAATTAATAAATTAAATTTAGAAAATACATCCAAAAATAAATCAATTGTCAGTTTAATTCAGGATAGAATCAAAAAACTTTCTGATTTTAATTCTTTAACAAGTTTTTTCTTTGAAAAACCTGAAGTAGACACAAAACTATTTGGAGAAAATTATAAAAAACATCTAAGAAAGGCTATTGAAGGGATTCAATCAGAAAGAGACTTGATGGAAGTTGTTAAGGAAAATGATTTTAAAACTGGAGATTTTTTTATGGACTTGAGAATTGCTATTACTGGGGTTAAGTTCACGCCACCAATTAACGAATCAATTGCTATTTTAGGGAAAGAAGAGGGACTTGCTAGGTTAAATAAATTTATATAACTAATGATTCTCAAAATAAAAAACATATTTGGTGAAGTTCTTGATGTTTTGATTGAAGGCAATAAAGATTCAAAAAATGTTGTAATATTTGTTCACGGATTTGGTACAGATAAAAATGAAGGTTTTGCTACATTTTTAGATTTAGCTAACTTTTTAGAAGACAAATATCTAACTATCCGATTTGATTTGTCGGGATATGGTGCTAGTGAAGGTGAGGATTCTGAATTTCAGTTTCAAAAAGCAGCTGGAGATTTAGATTCCATTATAAGATATTCTAGAAGGAAATATCCTGATAAAGATATCAATATTATTGCTCACTCTCTAGGCACGTTCATTACAAGTCTCTTGTCACCGCATGAAATAAAAAAGACCGTGTTTACCTCAGTTCCAAACTCTAACTCGGAATTTGTAATAAAACAATTGCAAGACAGGATCATAAAGCATGGTGGTACAATTGACGAAAAAGGTATCACTCTGTATCCAAGGTCAAGTGGCGCTGTTCAAAAAATGGGTAAGGATTTTTGGAGGACTTTTCGAAATTTTGACATTTTAGAATACATAGCCGATTTTGCTAAGAAAACAAAAATTGTTATATATAAACCAAAACAAGATGATGTTTTGGAGTATAAATATTTTGATGAATATAAATCTATACCGAAGGTAAGTTATATTGAAGTTGATGGCGATCATAATTTCAGAAAAGAAGAAGACAGACAAAGACTTTTTGAGAAAATCAAAGAATTTTTAGATAATTAATAAATATGCCAACAACTGCCCAAAATACAAGCTTTCGTGATTTACTAAAGTTAAAAAGTTTAGAAACTCAAAAAAGTTTTAAGGAAACTTTCCCTGATGCTCACCAATTTTTATTAGGGAAAGGATTGGAGCTTAAAAATTTAAGGCAATATTCAGCAAAACTAATTTCAGCTGGTGCTTTGACCGGAACACTTCTTCTTTCTCCTCCAACTGGAGCGACCCAGTTACCTATACCACTTGATATTGTGCAAAATATAGACAATTCAAATGCTAATGTAGTTCCACAGGAAGAATTTATAAATACCTTGAAAAAATTGTTACCCTCAGAGGTAAGACCACTTGCTCGCGATGAAGAAAAAAGATTAGAAGTAGTAATTAGTGATATTTTAAGAATCAATTCCAAGGCAACACTTGAAGGGGAACATCTTAATACTACCTATGGTTATATTGGAGCTGAACAACATTTAAAAAGATATCCAGGAGATATTTTAGAAAACCATGGACCATATTACAAAGAAGGAATTGCTCCAGGTCTTGGTGCTTGGGGCTATTTTGCAAAATCAAAAGCAAATCTAACTGCAAATTTGGAAGAAACTGAGAAATGGTATTCAGTTGCTCAAACGCTTTATCTCCCAGACTGGAACAGTAGACAGCCATATTTAAGGGATTGGTATAAATATAGAAAACTATTAATTGTTAATACGGTCAATGGTAATGCTGTTGTAACAGCACTTGCAGATTCAGGTCCTGCTGTTTGGACTGGAAAACACTTTGGTGGAAGCCCTGAAGTAATGGAATATCTAGGTGGAGCGCGGTACAAAAAAGGTGCAGTTTTGGTTTTTTTTGTTGACGATCCAGAAAACAAAATAAAATTAGGACCAGTTGTATATAATGATTTAAGCGGAAAGGATTTGATAAAAATATGACAGTACTTTTCTACGATAAATTGGTAGTTCTTAAGGGAGTTGACAAAAAAATAGAGAAGTTGGTGCAAGCAAATGATGAAAGACAAGAGCTTTGGCAAATGGTAGAAGAGATTGTTCACCATAAAGTTTTAGGTTGTTGTCTAACCCATTTACCACATGAACATCATCATCAGTTTTTGGAAATGTTTCATGCTAGACCTCACGATACTAAGCTACTTGAATATCTAGATATCAAATCTAAAAAAGATATGAAGAAAATTATTAAAGAAGAAATAAAAAATTTAACTAAGGATCTCCTCCTTCTTGACTCTCACAAAGTGTAACCAATCCTCAAGAATTTCCAAGAAAGTTTTTAAAGGGGCTTCAATAATAAAGTCAAAAATAAAACTTAAGATATTAAATTTGCTTATTTGATTTGATAAAAATTGTCCAACTTTAATAATGGGTAAAAATAAATAATCTAGAAGTGTTTCTAAAAATGATTCATTATAATTATCAGGTAGTTGATAATCCTTAGAAATTTCTCTAACACGAAAAGCAAAAAAAGAAACTACAGATAAAAAGAATAAAAATATGATTTGGCTTATTGAACTAAAACCTAAAAGATTCAAAAACCATAATAGTCCTAAAACAAGAAAAGTTGTTGTGGTTAAAAATAAATAGAAAAATATTCTATCAGTTTTACCTTCTTTATTGTTAATTTTAATATATTCTGGAGTTATTTTAGTTTCCTCGGTATAAAAATATTCTTTGACTTTTTCAACCATACTTTCGGTATTTTTCTTATCTGGAAGTTTTACAGATGAATTAAAAAGTATCATTAGAGAAGGTGGAAATAAGATATTTATGGTTAATACGACATAATTAATTTTACTAAACATTATTTCTATAGGAATTTCAATTAAAATAGCAAGAACCATTTTAGTTAAAAAGATATAAACGATACTTCTTTTGGAAGCTCTAATTACTTTGTCCTTGGTTTCAATATATTTTTCCTCTAATATTTTAATGGCAGTTTTTGTTAAAACTTCACTATTGCCTGAAAACACTTCTATATTATTTGTATTTTCAATAATTTCTCGGATTAAATTAAAAGGAGGGATCATTTGGCCAATCTTTCTTTTTAGAATATCTTTCTTTGAATAATTTAGATGTTTGTCGATTAATTTAAGAGTTTCAGACAATTTAATTGGATCTGACCACTTCGGTAATAATACTTTAAGTAGTTTATAGGTTATTATAGTTTCACTGTTTTTGGCAAACGACCTTTCAACTGCTATATATATTTGAATATTTTTTGTTGCTAAATCGTTTTCTTCAAATTCTATTCTGGGAGTAATTGATGCTGAAACGAAATTAATAAGTATTTGATTTAATGGATTAAAACTTAGCACTTCTTCTATTTCGCAGGAGCATAGACCAATGAGTTTTTCAGAATAATTTGGTTTAAGGTTATTAATTACTTCTCTATACTTACTAATAATTAATGATAGTGCTGATATTTTTGACGAGGCTATAGTGTTATTAATAAAATATTTAGCCCAAGATAATTCTTTAATTAATAGATTAGCAATTTTATTACTCTCTTGATTTAAAAATAGTCTTCGTTTTAATATTCTTTCAATTGCTGCAACACGAACAAGATGTTCGTCCCGAAATTCAACAGCATTTCTAGCCTTTTCATATAAAAAAGCAAGATTTGAAGCAGTTTTTGTAGTTTTAATTGTTTCTGTAGTTACTTTTTGCCCAAATTTTTCGGCACTCTTTAAATCCTGAATTAAGCTGAGCGTTGTTTTATTTAGTGTTGTCATATATTTTCAAATGACAGTATACTATTTTATGATTGACAAAGTTATCAAAGTTGTTTAAAGTTAACAATGCCCAAAAGTAAAAGTGACGGATTTATTCATTTAGTACCTCTCTTAGTGATTGCAATAGCTGTTCTTACTATTAGTTTTACTGACTTTTCCAAGATTAAATCAAATTCAACTTCAAACCAATCAGTTTTGAGTGAATCTGCAGGCGAGGATAATAATGGAGAAGACAAAAAAGATGAGGAAGATCAAAAAGAAGAAGAATCTAAAAGAATAGAAACTAGAATTAAGACAAAATCTCGTGAATCAGAAGATGAAGTCGACGCTGATGAAGAAAATGAGTCGGAAACTGAAGTTGAAGTTGAAGATGAGTTGAAGGTAAAAGTCAAAATTAAGTTAAACGGAAGCGAATTTGAATTCGAATCTGAAGGAATTAATGCTGAAAGCAATTTTCCACTTTCTATTAATCCTGATACAAATGAGTTGGTTGTGACAACCACAAAGGGTGAGAAAGTTGTAAGTATACTCCCAGATCAGGCTGTTGAGAATATGCTTGATAGTGAAAAGATTACTACTGTTTTATCAACAAACATTGATGAAGATGAAAACGGGGAATTGGAGTATCAAATTGAGGGACAAGACGAAGAAAAGTTATTGGGCTTATTTAATATTAAAATTCACAAAAAGTTTGTAGTTTCTGCGACCACTGGTCAAGAAATATCTTCTCAGGTTGATTTTCTAAATCAACTTCTTGACCTATTATCCTTCTAAATAGCTTATAATTTATTCTTATGAAGAAAATATGAAGAAACGATTTCAATCTGGATATGTTGACTTATTTATAACTATCTTGGCTTCAGCAGTTTTTATAGCTTCATTTGTAATAACATTTTTGAATGATAATGAGACCATCAAGGAAACTCAAATTCCACTCACCAGTATAATTTCTAATCCTACGACCACTCCATCATCGGCACCAACAGTTACTCCTACGATAGTGGCAACTTTTATTCCAACTACAAAACCCACCATAAAGTCAACGGCTGTTCCGATTATTATTAATATTCCGCCAAATGCTGGATATTCAAGACAAAGTGTAAAAACAGACGCAGGAATTTTTACTGTTAGTATAATTTCTGCAGATATATCCTCGACGAGAGTAATCGTTGATACAGCTTCAACTTCTGACTGCAATAGTAACTGCCCGGTGTTATCTTTATCTGATTATGTTTCTCGTAATAATGGATTTGCGGGTATAAACGGGACTTACTTTTGCCCAAAAGATTATCCAAGTTGTGTTGGTAAAGAAAATTCTTTTGATCTTTTGGTTATGAATAAAGATAAATATTATTTTAATTCTGGGAACAACGTATACAGTACAAACCCAGTTGTTGGATTTAGAAGCGGGTCTGTTAATTTTGTAACAGCTGGTAGTCAATGGGGCAGGGATACTTCGCTAACAGGAGTACTTATGAATTATCCACTTTTAGTTTTTAATGGGAATGTAACATTTGGAGGAGATGGTGACCCCAAAACGGGCAGTAAAGGGTCAAGAAGTTTTGTTGCAAATAGAGGAAATGTTGTTTATATTGGTGTTGTTCACTCTGCAACAGTTGCGGAATCTGCCAGAGTTATGAAAACATTAGGAATGGATAATGCCTTAAATTTGGACAATGGTGGGTCAACGGCTCTTTGGTTTGGGGGCTATAAAGTCGGTCCAGGAAGACAAATCCCTAATGCAATAATTTTTGTTAGATAGTCTTAACTTGTGAATGTTATAGCAATGCCTTTTTTATCTGCTCTGCCTGTTCTTCCAATTCTATGAATATAAGTATCATAGTCTTGAGGTTGATCATAATTTATAACATGACTGACGTTTGGAATATCAAGTCCGCGGGAAGCCACGTCTGTTGCTATTAATATATTTATTCTATCAGCCTTAAACATTTCCAGTGTTTTTATTCTTTGATTTTGGCGTTTATTACCATGAATTGCATCTGCTTTGAATCCTTTAAATCTAAGTTCATTAGACAATTTTTGTACTCCATGTTTGGTTCTACCAAAAATAAGTACTTTTTCAAATCCCCTTTTACTTAAAAGTTCAAAAAGTTTGTTTATTTTTTGTCCTTGGTGCTCTATTTTTATGACTTCCTGAGCGACATTTTCTGCGGTATCCCCAGTTTTAACGGAAATTGTTACAGGATCGCTATTTACAAATTGTTTCAAAACTTCTTTGACTTTTCCATCAATTGTTGCCGAAAAAAACAGAGATTGCCTATTTCTTGGAAGTAAGGAAATTAATTTTTGAATGTCATGCAAAAAACCAATATCTACCATATGATCTGCTTCATCCAAAACTACATTAGTAAAATTACTTAAATTTAAAGACCTTGTATTTACATGATCTAAAAGTCGTCCAGGAGTTCCAATTACAAAGTTAGGATTTCTGTTTAATTCCTGTCTTTGTCGGTTCATGTTTTCTCCACCAATTGCCAGACTAGAGTAAAGTCCTAAGCCTCTTGAAATTGAAAAGAATTCATCTTGAATTTGTTTAGCAAGTTCTCTTGTTGGTGCAACTATTAATACTTTTTCATTCCTGTCTTTTAACATTTTGTCTAAAAGTGGAATTAAAAATGCCAATGTTTTACCAGTTCCTGTATTTGCAATTCCAATTAGGTCCCTTCCTTTTAATATTTCAGGAACAGATTGGTCTTGAATAGGTGTGGGGTTTTTGTAATTTCTGTATGAAATATTTCTTTTTAATCTATCATCAATTCTAAAGTTATCAAATGTATTCTGGCTAACATATTCGGTTCTAGCTACAGTTTCGGTTGTTTTTAAATTACTAATTGCGTGGGTTGGATCAAACATTTTAATGTTACGCCTAAGTCCAGTAAAACTTCTTCCGCTGTTACCAAGAAAATTGCCACGACTTCCGCCACGAAATCCATATTTAGATCTGTTATACATAAATTAATTAATGGGGAAAAACCAAAGAAGTAAATTTAAATTACTACCAGTCTTTCAAGTATCAAAAACTTGATACTCTCACACCAATAAAAGTATATTAGCAGTTTTCAATTACTTAAGCAAGTCAGAAGCCTCAGACACATTTTTTGTTGCCATAAGTTTAAATCTTAAAGCACTAGCTCCCTTAAAACTATTAATATACATCTTAAAAAACTTTTTAATGCTTTCGTAATTTTGATCAGGTCTTAAAAGACTTAAATGTTTCAAAAGTATTTCTTTATATTCTTGCTGAGAGTGCGTTTTACTATTGTTTTTGTCAAATACCCAAGGGTTTGAAAATATACCTCTACCTATCATAACTCCATCAACTTTATACTTTTTGTGGTATTCAAGTATTTGATCGTAACTTTTAACATCCCCGTTTCCAATTACTACTGTGTGGGGAGAAGTTGCATTTTTAATTTCAACCGCTTTGGCTATTTCTTCCCAGTTTGCTGGAACATCTGACATTTGTCTTGCTGTTCTCCCGTGTATTGTTAACGCATCAATATTTTGTTCGAGTAAAAAAGTGATCCAATCGTTGGTTACAGCTTCTTTAACCCCAATTCGAGTTTTGACACTTACGGGTAAATTATTTGCGCCTTTTTGGGTAGCACTGATTATTTCTTTAACCAGAGGACGGTTATTAATTAAAGCCGAGCAAGCTCCGGTTTTAACAACAGCTCTAACAGGGCACCCCATGTTGATATCAACTCCATCAAAACCTAAATCTTTAATAATTTTGGCGGATTTAAAAAAGTTTTCAGGGTTTGTTCCCCAAATTTGGGCTACAATTGGTTTTTGTCTTAGGCTAAATTTAAGTTTACTTAACGCCATCTTAACACCTGCTGAATTTAGACTGTCAACATTGGTAAATTCTGTGAAGAGAACATCTGGTTTAGGTAAATTGGTTGCAATTATCTCACGGAATAAGTAGTCAGTTACATTTTCCATTGGAGCAAGAGCTGTAAAAGGTTTAGGTAGTTTTTGCCAGAAGTTAATCATATCCGTAATATTTTTTGAATACAAACAAAGATGAAAAAGATGTGAAGAATTTGATCTACTCCAAGTAACATCCAAAATTTCCCATTACTGGGCCCTAATTTATACCGTGCATGAATTTCTTGACGAACTGCATCAATTACAAAATGAGTCACTAAAGTTAGAATGCCCGCAAAGACTGAAGATTGAATTGTAAATTCAAAACTTAAACAAACTATTATAAATGCAAAAGTAGTTATTAATATATGCCACAACATATATTTGTTAAACCCTCGTTTGTTTACCCCAATACCCCACTGTTGCAACATAAAATCTGTTATAAAGTGAGTTATTGTTAAAGTTAAAAATAAATTCATGACTTTTTGATTAATTCTACTAAGCCACTTCCAACAACATCATATTTTTTAGGATATGTTTTTGTATCAATAATAATCCCAGTATTATTATCAATTCCAATTCCGTATTCTACTCCCGACATTTTCATTTCATCCCTTAAGGCTTGGTGGTTATCTCTTTGGGTATAGTGGGCTTCAATAATTGTATCTTTTAATATTCCAAGCCCTTTGGTTACTATGGTTTTGTTATTTTGATATGTTGGTCTGAATTCACCAACAATCATTGCCCCAGAAGATTCCCCAATGATAATGTCTGCGTTCATAACCAATTTACAAAGTTTTTCGTTGGATGTAATTTTTTTGTAGAGCAGGTCACGGTGGTCCTCCATTCATAAAGATAACTGGTTTTTGTGCACGCTTTAAATCATTGCTATTTCTTGCATCTAGCAATTCAATTTGACTTAAATCAAGATCCCTTGTTATCCAGTCTTCTCCCCATATTTTTTCTTCTCCTTTGGGTATAATGGTCCTAGCGTATGGTATGTGTAAAAGTTGCTTGGGATTAATCTCTCTAAGTACTTGATTAATAAGCCGTTTAAGAATTAGATGTTGGTTATAATCAATTTCTGTACCACCAAATAAATATAATTTCATGGCTGGGACTAGTTAACTATGTTGGAACTTATTATAGAGAGTACCTATATGCTTATGCAAATTAGCTTTTCAGAACTCTAACTCAAGCTTTTTAATTATGGTTGTTGAGTGTGTAACAGTTTTACTTCTGTCTGGAATAAATGTAATACCTGTTTGTTTTGCAAGTTGTTTTCTTCTTTTTGATAAACTGTCAGTTGCTGTGTGGGTAAATACATATGTTGGGTTAATTTTCTTATATAGGCTTTCAAAATAGGCTGTTGATTTATCATCTCCGTGTTTAAAGACTTTGTTTATCTTAAAAATATAATCTACGGTAGAAAGGTCTGAAAGAAACTGGCTTCTTCGTTTGTAGTTATTGATTGGTCTATTTTCTCCTTTGGTGGCTCTTAGTGTTTTATCATGGTCTAAACCCACAACTAAAATATCAGAGTGTTTTTTGGCTAACCTAAATAAATTCAAATGACCCATGTGAAGTACATCAAATCCTCCAGTTACCAGACCAACTTCAAGACCTGTTTTTTTTGTGCTTTTAACAGTTGTTATAACTTTTTGAAGTGAACTAAGTATTTTTGTTTTCAATTTGCTTTAATACAAAATTATAAAAACTGTTTAACATCTCATCTGCCTGACCTTCTCCTGTGTATCTATGGTCAGCCCCATGAACTGTGATTAATTTAGCGTTTGGAAGTTCTGAAACTAGCCTTTGACTTTGTGGGTATGGGACATCTGTATCAACATCTCCATGAACAATGAGGGTTGGGATTTTAATATTTTTGGCTACTTCATATGGTTTGTTGTTATCAAAATCTTCAACAAAGGAATATTTGAGCTTTAGAATTTTTCCGTCACTGTCATATTCTCTAAAGCCTTTTGCTTTCCAATCAATCATTTCTTCAGGAGTATGTTTGCCACCTTCTTCAACAACTTCCCAGTAGTTAGATACTGGAGATTTAAGACAAAGAAATGATAGGTCATCTGTTTTAGAAGATGCCATGATACTAGATATTCCTCCAAAACTAGAACCTAAGAGTCCAACATTTTCATATCCCAACTCCTTTACAAATTTAATTGCATTTAAAATATCATCAACTGCTTCTGAAATTGTAATATCTGAAAAGTTACCATCACTTTCTCCATGACCCCAGAAGTCAAACCTTAGTGATGATATTTCTTTTTCATTAAGCATATCTGCAAGTTTTACAAAATTTGTAGTATTTTTACTTGAAGTAAATCCGTGACACATGATTAAAACCCAATCTTTATTATTAGTTTCATCTAAAACTCCTACCAAATTATCTCCTTTTGAATTTTTGAAATTGACTGGTTTTTCCATATGCAGATTATAAGCCTGTAATGTTATAGAAAAAAGATGTAAATTAAAAAATGTTAAAGTGATTAGTACTTATCTGCCAATTTCTCGTCTAATCTGTGTTATAGCTACAACGCCATCTATTACTGCATCTGCAAGGTCTTTGGGGTTGTGATGGGCATGGTCTTTGAATTTTCGTTTACCACCCATGAAATCTGATAATTCACCCACATGTTGAGATAATACGGCTACAACTCCAACCATATCAACCTGTTGAGTTTCATTTCCACTTTTTTCGGCAACTTCAAGATTTTTTCCTAGAAACTTTTTAAACATAGCTGTATTCTACTCCTACTTCTTCGTTTATTCAAAATTAAAAGGGGAATATTTCGTTTACTTTAACATTTAATGCCTTAGCAATTTTGTAGATTGTTTTAAGTGAGGGTTTTCTTTCACCAGCTTCTATTAGTTGAATGTATTTATCACTTAAGTTAATCATCTCAGCAAGTTGATTTTGCTTTAAACCTGCTCTCTTTCTATATTTTCTAACGCTTTTACCTAGTTTCTTATCTTTTTCAGTAACCATACGAATATGGTATCGTTTCAAAAAGGAAACTTTGACCCACACAAAGTTACCTTTTAGCCTTAACTTCACGCTTGATTTATTTAGTAACTATCTGTTACTATTCAGCTATGGAAACTGAGAAAAAATGGTATCAAAAAACATTAGGTATAATTGCTTTGTTGGTATTGTTTTTTCCAGTGGGTTTATACCTAATGTGGAAATATTCTGGCTGGAAACCTGCTGTTAAATGGATTATTTCAGGAATTTTTATCCTCTTAATTCTTACAAATAAGTCAGAAACGAAAAACGAACCTGCCACTCAACCAAGCCCAACTCCGCAGAAAGAAGTCAAAGTAGAGCCTACAAATACTCCTAAACCAACACAACATGAATTAGATGCCACAGTAAAATTTAGTGAAGTAGCATTCATGATTACAAACAACGAAGACAAAGACTGGGTAGATTGCAAACTGGAACTAAATTCAGGGATTCTCAAGGGTGGGTATGTGTACAAGACAAAGATTATGGTAGCAAAAGATGCGTTGATAGTGCCATTCAGGGAATTTACAAAAGGTGACGGAACAAGGTTTAACGCCTATGATACGAAAGCACAAAACATATCCATCTCTTGTGACATTGCAGGAGGAGAACACGGCTTCAATTACTTCACTATACAATAAGCTCCCCAAGTTCTACAATTCGTTCAGACCACACAGATACAAAAGTGAATGCTACAACCGCTCCTACGTCGCCTAGACTATCATCTAAGCCTGTTGAAACCAAAAGATTAGTGTTACTAGCCAAATCATTAAAAAAGTTGACGGTAAATATAGATACTTCTTTGATATCAGAAACAATGATACTTCAGAGTTTAACGGTTCAGTTATGATTTTTCTTTATACTCCCTGCAATGCCTTGCACCACTAAGCCTTCATTCCTAATGTATAATTAGAGTATGGATACAGATTCAAAGAGGGAGGAAACAAAGATAAAGATTTGCGACTTTCTAAAACAAGGTATGTTTAAAAAAGATGCCTCTAAGATGTCTGGGATTAGTGAAGACACATATCTAAGATGGTATAAAGAAGATACGGATTTTGCGGATAGGGTTGAGGCTAGTATTTTAGAATATAAACAATCACTCATTATAAATTTAACTCAAGCTTCAATTACAAATCCAAGGATTGCACTTGAGATATTAAGAACGAGATGGGCTAAAGAATGGGAACCTAGTAATTTAAGAGAGGCAGAAAGAGCTGAGAGATTATTAACTTGGGTATAAAATAAGTCTGTAATTTTTAACTACAGAACAAGTTAAACAACGACTTCTATTTTAGCCTCACTACCATCTAGAGAACAAGATGGTAACAAGTTGGCTAAACAGATGTTGTTAGAGGTATACTTGACTTGTTTTCTGACTACAGAACAAGTCAATAACAAGTCAGGTGTGTTATGAATATGGATATTAAACCGATTGAAATTTTGATAGAAGATTCTCCTTTATTAACCCAGCTTGCCTCTTTTTTAGATAGAGATGATTTATTAGCTGATATAGAAAATATCAGGCAAGAAAAATTAAAAATGAGCAACTTATTTAATCGGAATCTAATTGAGGAGTTATATAAATATCACTATGGATTTAGTCTTAGACTAATTAAAAAAGATGCATATTTGCAGTCTATTAAAAGTTTATCAGAGAATTATAAAAATGTTTCAGAAATACCTTTGTCCCCTGATATGCCTATTACTATTGCTATGTCAGAAACTAATAAATTGCTTCATAAATACAATAAAAATTTAGGATATTTAATGGCAGTTATTTATGCAATTTTATGTGGAAAAGTTAAAAACGGTGACTATACTTCAAATACACATACTTTATTTTTAACACCCGAAATAATTAAAGGTGTCCTGTTTGAGCCTCCATTTAGCTATGTAACATTAGTTATAAGTCCTGAATCAACACCAGATGAGGTGCAAGAGGCATTTAAAAAAGCCTATTCCACTTATTTTTATGATAAACGAATACCTTTTAAACTGTTAAGAAGCGATAGGTTAAGGAGTATCGCTCACGATACAATGAGCAATATTAGTAATATTCGCAAATGGTACTGGATGAACCATAAATCCAATCCCGAATGGGTGGGTTACAGAAAAATTGAAAAAACTACAGGTTTTCCATTACAAACAATTAGGAGTGGTATAAGTGCCTATAAAAAACTTCTTCGTCAATATATATAGGGTTGTGTGTTTGAGAGTCTTCTAAGTTAACAACTTTTTTAAAATTTAGCCTTTATCTACCATAGCAGTATATGACTATGGAAAAAACATCATTAAACAATCAATATCCAAATTGGTTGAATGAAGCCCTTCAAATTAAAGTTAGAACGGTCTTTGAACCGCGATACAATCGCTCTCTTTCTGACTACGAAGTGATTACTATTGCTGAAAGCTATACCTCTTTTATGGAGCATTTCTTTAAATTCAAGTTGAGGTTAGATTATGACATGCAAATTTAAACCATTATGAAAGAATATCGTACAAAAGACTTAAACGAAGCTGGAGCGTTATTAGCGGGACTGTCGACGAATGCAATTAATTAGGATATAAAAAAAATAAAATTAATTTCTTTTTTTGGAGACTTAGTTGTAGGCTGGTGAATATTGCAGTGCTTTTTTGAGATTAAAACAAATACTTTCTGCATAATTTTGAAACATTACTTTTAACTTTCCTTTG
>Ga0209727_1000133_pt1 | contig 90359 bp, 76 predicted proteins | sample RifGroC1_FD_183995 | JGI IMG/M metagenome (GOLD analysis project Ga0209727, IMG submission 183995) | Groundwater microbial communities from Rifle, Colorado, USA - Groundwater C1 (SPAdes) (version 2) | ecosystem: Environmental > Aquatic > Deep subsurface > Groundwater | place: Rifle, Colorado... | reverse complement strand
TTTTTGGGGTACAGATCATTGTGAGAGATTTTTTTTGTCTAATGTGGTAATATTGAAACATAATTTTTATCAAACAAGTCTTATGGAAGAAAATAAACGCTTTGATTTTGGGCAATGGTCGCAGCCAAAGAATGTTTTAATGGCTTTGGGTATTATAATTTTTGGAGCAATTGTAATAGTTTCAATTTTGAGAGACAAGATTGTTGAATCCTCTCAAAATCAAGTTTCCATTACGGGTCAAGGAAAAATTACTTACCAGCCGGATATCGCTAAGATTACGCTTGGTGTGCAAATTGATAGGCGACAGACTTCAGAGCAAGCTATTAATGAGCTCAATGAACGCATGGCGAGAATTATTTCAGCACTTGAGCAAGTTGGAATCTCGAAAGAGGATATTGAAACCCAAAATTATTCTTTGCAGACACAATATGATTACAAGGATGGTGTTCAGACTGTAGCGGGTTATGATGCGAATCAGAAATTGATTGTGAAAGTGAGAGATATTCAGAATGATAAAGAAAAAGTCGGGAATGTTATTTCATTTGCCAGCCAGGCTGGGTCAAATCAAATGCTTGGTGTCTCTTTTAGTATAGATGATATGAATGAACTAAAACAACAAGCCAGAATATTGGCTATAGAAGACGCACGTAAAAAATCTGCTTCTTTGGCAGCTGCTGCCGGCATCAGACTCGGTAAGGTAGTAGGGTGGTATGAAAATGATGTGACTTCACCAGAAAATCCAACTCCATATGGCATGGAGGTGCGTGACTTAGCTGAAAAAGGTTTAGTTCCTGCGCCACAACTTCCAAGCGGCACTGAAGATATTATTATAGAAATAAGTCTTACGTATGATGTGAAATAGAAATTGAAGATATTTTCCACAATTAGCTTTTAAAAAGACCATTAATACTGGTCTTTTTTCTTTTTTAAATTCGTGTATAATATTAAAAACATGTAACATTTAATCATTTAAACAGGAAACATTCATATGCAAATAATAGATGCAGAAATCAAAAAAACATTGGAAATTTTCAGTACTCTCGAACTACCTGAAGTGGAGAAAAAGCAGCACATCAAGAATTTGAAAAATGCTTTGCTGATGGATATGGTGGCAGAAGCTTTCGCAGAAAAGGGGCAATTAATGGAGGATGTAAACTTCACACAAGATGACGTGGAAGATTTTTTGACTGATAATTATGAAGAGAATGAAATTGAGGAAATTTTGCAGCGTGTTTCGCGCGATGTGGTGGTCGAATATTTTTCCAAAATTTTGAAAGGGGCAGCTGAAGATAAATTGGTAAGGGTGAACGAAATTTTGAGTTCAAAGTTCGAGTAGTCTTTATTGTTCGAGCTTGCTCGGATACATTTTTCTTTTTGTCACGGAAAAACCATTGCAACTTTTAAAAAAACACTAATGCAACTGGTTTTAAGTGAAAAAAGAAAAAGTATCCTCGGCAACATATGATCGCTATCCTGACGAATATTGTATTTTGCATTCTGCATCTCGTATTCTACCCGCACAACCATGAAGTACGTAGGCAAAGCGCAAGTGATGAGCGTAAAAATTTTTGCGAGACGACCCGAGAGGCGCAGTAAAAATTTTAGCGAAGAATGACGCGCGCGCCACAGTATCTTCATCTTGTGCGAAGCTTTCTTTGTAACTTTCTTTCGGGGGAAAGAAAGTTAATTCAACTATACATTAGCAATAAAAGTAGAAATGAAATTTAGTTATAAAAATAGATATTCCAATCCTGAGTTTTGGAATTCTACGAAATGTGACCTTTTGCAATTCCAGATGTCGTAGTATACTGGGTGGGTATTTAGATAAATATTTAAACGGGTATTAAAAATATATGTTACAAAATAAAGGACGAATCATGTTTGCTGAGCCGGAGGAAGATGATGACGATGAAGATTGCGGGGATTTCGGCTGCTAAATAGATAGAATATTCGCAAATGAAAAAGGGCACACCATTAGGTGCGCCCTATTCTTTTTTTCTGTGTTGCTAGAGTCGTGATCAGACGAATTCGGTGCATTCCTTGCCCGGTTCGCAGGCGACCACTTCGCCGATTGGGAAGGCATCTTCGCCTTGTTCAATGAGCCGCAGGATTATTTCAGCCGCTTCTTCTTCCTGCACGATGAGGACCATGCCAATGCCGGAGTTGAAGGTCCTCCACATCTCCATCTCATCGATGTTGCCACCCCGTTTGATGATTGTGAAAATTTCCGGAATCAGCCAGCTGCTTTTGTCGATCACTGCTTTGCAGCCACAGGGAAGGACTCTGGGGATGTTCTCGAGCAGACCGCCGCCGGTGATGTGGGCGATGCCGCTCACGTTGAAATCCCGAAGAACACTCAGAACGGATTTGACATAGATGCGGGTCGGGGTGAGAAACTCTTCTGCGACGGTTTTGTTGAGACTGGGAATCATGTCGTTGATGCCGAGACCCATCTTTTCCAGGATGACCTTGCGGGCGAGAGAATAGCCGTTGCTGTGCAGACCACTCGACGCAAGCCCGATCAGCACGTTGCCGACCTCAACTTTTGAACCGTCGATGATTTTTTCACGCTCGACGACGCCGACGGCGAATCCTGCCATGTCATACTCTTCGCCAGTATAAAAACCCGGCATCTCTGCAGTTTCCCCTCCGATCAGCGCACAGCCAGCCTGTTTGCAACCCTCTGCGACTCCCTTGATGATCTCGACACCTTTGTCGGGGTCGAGCTTCGAAGTCGAGAGGTAGTCCAGGAAGAATAGCGGTTCGGCGCCCTGTACGATGATGTCATTCACGCACATGGCGACCAGGTCGATTCCGATCGTGTCGTGGCAGTCAGCCAGAAAGGCGAGCTTCAGCTTGGTGCCGACGCCGTCAGTTCCGGAAACCAGGACAGGTTTCTTGTACTTTTTCGTATCGAGGGAAAAAAGACCCCCGAACCCACCGATGTCTGCCAGAACTTCCGGACGGGAAGTTGCCCTTACTAACGGTTTGATTCTTTTTACGAAGGTATTTCCCGCGTCGATGTCGACTCCTGCATCCTTGTAAGTGATCTTCTGCTCGCTCATAGCACGCTCCTTTGTGGGTTGTTCTCATTTGAAATGAGAGGGTTGATATTTCTGGGTGAGTTGGAAAATTAAGGTACTGCAGTTTTCTACTATACGAAAATAAGAGCAATGGGTCAAGTTAGGTTGATTAAAAGAAATAAATATAAAAAGGGTAATAATAGTTGTTACAGGTTATTTTTTATACCCCTAGAGGGTATTTGACAGGTAAATGTCGGCAGGTGTATTATACCCCTATAGGGTATGCTGAAAAATTTTTAATTTTAAATTTTAAATAATGTCTTGCTACGCAAGACTGTGAAAGAACTCACAATTGCTGATTATTTTTTAAATAAAATAGAGCTTTAGCTTTTTAGCTAAGAAGCTAAAAAGCTAAAGCCTAAAAAGCTATGCCTAGCGATCCTTTTCAAAATGCGCTTGAACAATTGAGGGAAGTGCAAGAGTTGGTGAAAATTGATAAAAATATTTTTGCTCAACTCCAAAGCCCGCAAAAAGTTTTGGAAGTTTCTATTCCTGTGAGGATGGACGACGGCAGCATAAAAGTTTTTACAGGGTATCGCAGTCAGTTTAATGATGCGCGTGGTCCATTTAAAGGGGGAATAAGATTTCATCCTAATGTTAGTGTTTCAGAAGTGAAGGCTTTGAGCGCATGGATGACATGGAAAACTGCAGTTGTCGACATTCCATTGGGAGGAGGAAAAGGCGGAGTGATTGTGGATCCAAAAATTCTTTCAGTAGGGGAGCTCGAAAGACTTTCGCGCGGATACATGCAAGGTATATATAGATTAGTCGGTCCAAGTTTGGATGTGCCAGCCCCTGACGTCTATACTGATTCGCGTGTGATGTCATGGATGTTGGATGAATATGAAAAATTGATGGGAGCGCATTTTCCTGGAATGATAACTGGAAAGCCACTTAGTCTTGGTGGTTCAAAAGCTCGCGATTACGCGACAGCTCAAGGAGCTTTTTATGTTTTGCATCAAGCTGCCAAAAAAATGGGGCTCAAAAAAAATGCCACGGTAGCGATTGAAGGTTTTGGAAATGCGGGTTCTCATATGGCGGAAATTTTGCAAAAACATGGATACAAAATTATCGCGGTAAGTGATTCAGGGGGAATGACCGTTAATTGCATGGGACTTGATATTGCGGATGTGAAAAAATTCAAAGAAAAAACTGGTTCAGTAGTTGGATATGTTGGCGGTGAAAATGGGGGGAAAATGACAAAGCCAAACTGCATGTCTCAAGACGCTGACATCTTCATTCCATCTGCGCTTGAAAATACTGTCACCATCGAGAATGTTGAGAGTATCAAAGCTAAACTTATTGTTGAGGTAGCCAATGGCCCGATTACTCCCGAGGCTGATGCCGTTTTGGCGAAGAAAAATATTTTGGTCGTGCCAGATATCTTGGCTAATGCTGGCGGCGTGGCAGTGAGTTATTTTGAACAAGTTCAGAATGCGTATGGATATTATTGGAAAGAGGAAGAGGTTTTAGAAAAACTTGAGCAGCTCATGACTAATGCTTTTAATAATGTTTGGGCGGAAAAAATGAAACACTCGACAACTATGCGACTTGGAGCTTATGCTCTGGCAGTCAAACGTGTGGCTGAGGCAATGAAAGATCGGGGACGCGCATGATTTACAAAAAAACAGCCGCTAGCAATCTAGCGGCTGTTTTTAACTTAAGTGCATAAGTAGTGGATATTTAATGTTAAATATGCTTTTGAATACCCTTACGAGCTTCATTTGATAGTATTGAAGAAAATTCTCTGCTAGCAGTAATAGAAAGTACACGAAGGATTGAAAAAATATTGAATATGAAAAAACCTCAGCGTCGAGTTAAATATGGAAAACTGCATTATCTGAAACAAATATTTCTCGGACTTTTTGATGTATTTTCGATACTCGCTTTTGTTGGTATTTGTACGATTGCTTGGGCATATTATAGTTTGACTCCCGCGGCAAGCCAGTTGGCTGAAAGAAAAATTTCACAGACATCAACTATTTATGACAGAACAGGGGATCATGTTCTTTATGAAATGCATGGAGAAGAAAATCGTAAGATTTTGAATCATGATCAAATCCCTGATTTGGCGCGCTTGGCAACAATTGCAACTGAAGATGCTAATTTTTATCAACACATAGGAATTGATCCCATTTCTATTGCTAGAGCATTAAAAGTTAACATTGAAAATAATGGTATCTTGCAAGGCGGTTCAACAATAACGCAACAATTAGCAAGAAGTGCATTTCTTACCAAGGAAAGGACGCTTAAGAGAAAATTTTTGGAAGCGATCTTCGCACTAAAAATCGAAAGACATTATTCAAAAGATGAAATATTGGATCAATATCTTAATGAGGTTCCATACGGTGCCAATGCCTATGGAATCCAGACTGCAAGTGAAACATATTTCGACAAGTCTGCTAAAGACTTAACTTTAGATGAGGCAGCTTTCCTCGCGGCTCTTCCAAAGGCACCATCGTATTATTCCCCATACAATACTCATAGAAGTGATACTCAGGCGCGTCAAAAATATATTCTTGAGCGCATGGCTGAGCTAGAACTTGTTAGTCATGAGGATGCACAAAGTGCTTTGAAAGTCGACACTTTTTCAAAAATAAAAAAACCATCTCAACCTATAATCGCTCCGCATTTTGTTTTTTATATTCTTGAACAGCTCGAGGAAAAATATGGGAAAGATTTTATCAGTACTGGCGGAATGCGAATTTACACTACAATTGATTTGGAAATGCAAAAACTAGGTGAAGAGGTTGTGGCTCAAGGCGCTGCAAGAAATATTTCACGCGGAGCAACCAACGCCGCATTGGTTGCAGTCAATCCAAAAAATGGCGACATTCTAACTATGGTCGGTAGTAAAGATTTTTATGACAAGTCGATAGACGGGCAAGTCAATATCGCAACTTCTCTTCAACAACCAGGATCATCCTTCAAGCCGTTTGCTTATGCTACCGCCTTTGAAGAAGGTTATCAGCCCGAGACAAAAATTTTGGATGCACCGACAAACTTCGGTCCTGACGGATCAGGGAGAAATTATGTTCCTCGAAATTATGACGGAAGATTTCACGGCCTTTTGACTATGCGTGAAGCCCTGGCGCAATCTCTGAACATCCCAGCTATTAAGACTTTATATCTTGCAGGAATCGACGATACTATCGCAATGGCTCATCGCTTAGGGATTACGACTTTAAATGAAAGAAATCGCTATGGACTTTCTCTGGTGATTGGAGGAGGTGACGTTAAATTGATTGACATGGCTAGCGCCTTTTCAGTTTTTGCGAATGATGGAGTTAGAAATCCTGCTCGAAGCATTTTGAAAATAACAGACAGGAATGGGAAAATTATTGAGGAGTCGCAGCCTAATCCGACAAGAGTTCTCAATGAACAAATCGCACGCAAGATTGATTCCATTCTTTCTGATAACAAGGCTCGCACACCGATTTTCGGACCGAAGAGTCCTCTTATTTTGGAGGATGGGCGCCCGGTGGCTGCAAAAACGGGAACAACTCAGGAATTTCGCGATGCTTGGACGGTAGGATTTACGCCACAAATTTCTGTTGGAGTTTGGGCAGGAAATAATGATAATCGTCCGATGAAGGGTGGAAGCGATGGTGTCTTTGTCGCGGCTCCAATCTGGCACGAATTCATGGCTAAGGTTTTGACTGGACAACCTATGGAAACTTTTATAGCTTATGATACATACAAACCGAATAATGAAACAAAAATTGCAGAAATTGGATCGGCTCCGAAAATGAAAGCGAAAATTATTTATTATAATAATAAAACTGGGAAAATAGTTTCAGAAAAAAAAGCCAGCAAAACAAGTCCGAGCAAGATTGAAAAAAGAATAGAATATATTCCGCAGGGAGACACTCAAAGTTTAAATTCATCAGATGTGTTTGATATAGCGCTGCCAAGCCAATCAGACCCGATGTACAAGCAGTGGGCAGGGCAGTTGCAGGATTTCAGCAAGCCGCCGAAAAATAACTAAGCATTTTGTCTGGAAAATTTAAGGGCCGCCTTTCGATGATACGAAGGCGGCCCCCTTGAGGATGTTTGGTGCTTGCGACTAGCTATTGCCAAGAGCCATGCTTATGACTAATGGCAATGCTGCTATCCAGCCAGAGCCGCAGAAAAAAGCTTTAGGCCCGACAGATACTATTGCAAAAGTTGAAATTGCTACTAGGAATAAGGCAATAAATATTGGAATCGCGTTGTTTTTGCTGGTTAAAAATCTCTTGACCATGTGCTACCTCCTGTTGTCGATTTCAATTTCGATTTCATTTTTTACTGTTTGTTGGCATGAAAAAATTGAATTAAAAAGGCCATAGGTTAAAATAGTCAAAGGTACGATTAAAGCTAGATTTTGCATTTGATAATGCCTCCCTCTGTAAGTTTATTTGCATTTCAAACTGTCTCTTAATATGTACTATAACCAATGATTTGTCAATTGTTCATGCCTGTGCTAGCGTAAATGTATGAAAAAAGGAACAAAATATTCATTATACATATCAGTTATATTATTAATCGCCATTGGCGGATATTTTTTGTCTGCTCGATTTGGATTTTTATCAAAGGAAAAAGTTGTATATGTTCAACCATCGAGCGAAGCGGAAAATGTGGAAACTCCTACAGAGCCAATTGCCGCTACTGAATCATCTGCTGAAATGAAATCTCTAGAAAATGAAAAAACGCCAGTAGTTGAAAAGCAGGAAGTGAAAATTGTTAAAGAAGTGCCCGTGAAAAACGAAGAAAAAGATATTAAAAAAGAAGATGAAACTTCAAATAATGAAGTTGGAAAAATTGTAGACAAGCTTATTACTTGGGGATTTCAAAAATCGGATGATAGAAAAATTGACACCATGATTATACATTCTTCATATGATGCACTTGGGAATGACCCGTATAGTGTTTCGGGAATTATTGATGAATACAAGCAATACGGAGTGTCAGCGCATTATCTGATTGCGCGCGATGGCATTATTTATCGGCTTGTGGCTGATAAGAATATCGCGTGGCATGCAGGCGTGAGCAAGATGCCTGACGGCCGCACGAACGTTAATGATTTTTCTATCGGCGTTGAAATGATAAACACCATGGATGGAGAATATACCAGTGACCAATATGATGCGCTGAATCAGTTGATTGCAAGTTTGAAGAAAAAATATTCCATAAAATATATTTTAGGTCATGATGATATCGCACCTGGCAGAAAGACGGATCCATGGGGAATTGATTGGGATAGAGTTAGGAAATAAAATTTTTACAGGAACATTAGTCATTGGCGGTAGGTTTGGTCATTGGCTGAAAGTCATTAGAGGCACAATCTTATGACCATGAACCTAAGACTTGTCCTACGGCTTATGACCATTGTTACGTTTTTAATCTGAATAAATATATGAATCTAATAATTTTTCTCAACATCAACGACATAAAACTTACTCTCAAATCTGGTCGCAAAATCCTAGGTGAACTTTCATGGACTGGGGAATATACACTTAGCGAAATGCTTTTGCCAAACATCGACAAACTTCTAAGGGAAAATAAGATTTCCAAACATGCTGTGACAAAAGCGACTGCAAAAATTTCCAAAACTTCCGGAGTTACTTCAACTCGCATTGTGCAGACTGTAGTGAAGGCATGGAACGGGGGACAGGAGTTAGGAAAGTAGGAATTAGGTTGTAGCGCAAACATGAAAAAATGCCATAGCAGTATAAATCCCTACTTTCTACCATCCTAATTCCTAATTCCTGTCTTGCTTGCAAGAATTGATTTTTTGTGCTATACTTGAATAATGATAGAGGATGGGTGATAAGCCCATTCTCTTTTTCTATTTAATAAAGAAAAATTCCTTATCATCTTCTCCCTAAGGGAGAGGATGTCATGTATTCATGACAGGTGAGGGAGCGTTGTTAAAGCATACAAAAAAGATGGAAAAACAAAAGAAGAATGAATCAAATAGTAATTGGAAAAGTCTGGTTCAAGGATTTGTTAGTGGAATGCTTGCGCAAGTGAGCGAGAATGTTTCGCAGCATGTTCATGTTTGGATTAAGAATTTTAAGCGGCGCGCGATTGGATCTGTTTTGATGCTGCTTGGCGCAACATATTTTTTGACCGGCCTTTCTGATTATGTTAGTAGTTTGTTTGGAAAAGATTTCCCAGGATTCGGTTCGGGAGCGGTTGGGATTTTGGTTATCACGATTGGCTACTTGATTAGTAGGGATTAAAATTAAATTGTTATATTGTTATATTGTTATATTGTTAAATTGTTGCGTTGCTAAGTTAATAATAAGGATGCGAAAAAAATAAATAAATGATAAAAATTAAAATACATAATTGATATATTGATATATTGATACATTGTTAGAATGCAAAAATAGTTAATAGTATTTCTGAACAATGTAACAGTTTAACAATTTAACAATGTAATCAGATGAACAAAACAAAAATCAAAAAAGCAGTAAAGAAAAATGTGAAGATTGCTCAAGATAAGGGCAATCAAATTAAGGCTATAGCTAAAAGTGAATATGCAAAGCTTAAAAAAGACATGAATATTTCTCCAGCTAAAGCAAAAGAATTGGAAAAGAAAGCGATTAAGGAATATGAAAAAGTGAAAAAACAAATGGAGAAAACTGCTAAGCAAGCGCAGTCTTATATGAAAAAAAATCCAGGGAAATCAGCTTTGATTTCTGCTGGTATTGGCGCAGCTCTTGCTGGTGCAGCCGCTATGATGATTACAGGGAAGAAAGGTGGAAAGAAACGTAAATAGCTTCTTAAATAACATTCGATGACGACGCATGCATTTTACAGGACTGCTCTTTATGGGCAGTTTTTGTTATGAAAGGATTGTGCAATAAGATTTTAAATAAAATGTATTTTAATATGGAAGATATTGTTGCAGTTCTCAAAAAGGAGAATGGTCATGCTAACAAAAATCGGAATTGGCTTAATATATGTATTCATAACAGCCCAATTGATATTTTTAGCGGTATGCTTTTTAAAATTGCATGACATATTGAATTGGGTTTATCTTCTCTTTCAATATTCGGCCATTGCAGTAATGTTTTTTTGCATGATGAGCGGTGTAAGCTATAAAAAGGCAAGCTTTTTACTAATTGTTATATGCATTGCATATGGCTTTTGGTAGGATATTGGTTTTTTAAATTTGCCCGTCTTTCAAGAATTTTTTGAAAAGACGGGTTTTTTTATATGATAATATCGAATTTTTGTGATATAATAAAAAAATACAAATGGTCTTTTAGTAATCGTTTTAATCTACGAATATGGATTTTTACGCCATGTAACTTACTCCTCGCAAGGTCAAAGATGTTGTCAAAAAATTCATATTTGACTTGATAATGAGGAAAAAAGAAAGTCCCGCCGAAGTCGCTAAAAAAATTGCTGAATATGAAAATTCTGGCTTTATTAAGCCTCAAGAAATGCTAGAAGATGATAAATTAAGGAAATATATTGAGAAATATTTAGGAAAATATGAAAGAGATAACCTTTCACACCCAAGAAAGGCTGCAGCTATGGTGAGGGAATATTATAAATCGCCAATTTGGACTGAAATTGAAAAGTTAGTGCTTGGTTGACACTTTTTGCAATCTGTGTTAGCTTTTATATACATTCATGATTTAGGAAAGAACGCTCCCCTGTTAAATGATTTTGTTGAGGCAAAATCCCAGCTTCGCTGGATTTAACAGGGTGAATACTTTTTGCATTGTTTTTGGGTGAAAACAGTGCACAACTTTTTTGCAGGGTCTGATTAAGAATCTGCCCTAGCAGAGCCAAAACTTTAGTCAAAGTATAAATGACAACAACATACAACTTAATTAAATAGTCTTAACCAAAAACTCGCTACCGAGCTTTTCTATTCGTAATTAATTTACGATGTCGATAAGAACTAGTGAGAGTTGTTTTTATGGTAAAAGAAAAGAAAGCCCTAAAGGTGAGGGAAACGTATGCCGCAACCTCATCTCTGACTAAAAGAAAGTTTTTCAAAAAGCAGTTGATGGTTTCACTGCCTAATCTGATTGAAGCTCAGATTGACGCCTATCAGTGGTTTTTGGACAGAGGTCTTCGGGAATTATTCGATGAAGTCAACCCGATTAATGACTTCACCGGTAAAGATTTAGAGCTTTCGCTCACAGACTATTATTTGGATGAACCTAAGACAGATGAGCTCACAGCTAAGAACAAAAATTCATCTTATGAAGCGCCTCTTCGAGCAAAGGCGCGTTTAGTGATTAAAAAAACTGGAGAAATTAAGGAACAAGAAATTTATCTTGGAGATTTTCCTGTGATGACTCCTCGCGGAACTTTCATTATCAATGGTGTAGAGCGCGTGGTTGTTTCTCAACTTATCCGTTCTTCAGGAGTTTTCTTCACCATGGAATATCAGAAAGGTAAGAAGCTTTTCGGAGCTAAGCTTATTCCTAATCGTGGAGCATGGATTGAAATCGACACTGATCTTTCAGGAGTTTTGCATGTCCGCATTGATCGCAAACGAAAAATTCCAGTAACTGCACTGCTTCGAGCTTTCGGAATGGAAAAGAATGAAGAAATTCTGGCTGCATTTGATGGAGCTGATAATGGAGAAGTTAAATTCATTGAAGAATCTTTAGCTAAAGATATTACTAAAAGTCAGGCTGAAGGATATAAGGAAATTTACAAAAGAATTCGCCCAGGCGATTTGGCTACAGCTGAAAACGCTAAACAACTTGTGAATGGAATGTTTTTCAATTTTGAAAAATATGATTTCGGTAGCGTTGGACGTTACCGCATGAATCAGCGCTTGGAAATCGACAGACCTGACACGGAAGAGAATCGTGTGCTTTTGGTTGATGATCTTCTTTTGATTATCAAGGAAATTATCAGACTTAATAATGATCCTCAAGCGATTGCTGATGATATCGACCATCTTGGAAATAGACGTGTTAGAGGTGTTGGTGAACTTGTTCAAAACAAACTTCGCATCGGTATGGCTCGCATGAGCAGGAATATCAAGGATAGAATGAGCACTTGCGACATCGAAACAGTTGTTCCAGGACAACTTATCAACTCTCGTCCAGTTGCTGCTGCTATTAAGGAGTTTTTCTCTTCTTCTCAACTTTCACAATTCATGGATCAAGTGAATCCTCTTGCTGAACTTGAACACAAACGTCGTCTTTCAGCTATGGGACCAGGAGGACTAACACGAGAACGCGCTGGATTTGAAGTTCGCGATGTTCATCATTCTCATTATGGAAGAATTTGTCCTATTGAAACTCCTGAAGGTCCGAACATCGGTTTGGTAGGTCATATGGCTTCATATGCTCGTATTAATGATTTCGGATTCTTGGAAACTCCATACATCAAACTTCACAAGGTTGCTGACAACACTGTTGAAGCTTTGACAAATCGAGTGCTTAATGAAGATGTAGCTGGAGGAAAAGTTGGAGAATTCATTACTGAAGAATTGGCTAAGAAAATTACTAAGACCGCAGCTAAGACTATTCAAATCAAACCTTATATCTCTGATGACATTGAATATGTAAACGCGACTGTTGAAGATCGCGCAATCATTACTCATGCTCGTGTGAAGACTGATGAATACAGAAACATTGTTGATCCTGTGGTTGAAGCTCGTGTGAAAGGACACCCTGAAATGATTGAAACTGACAAGCTTGATTACATGGATGTTTCAGCAAAACAATGTATCTCAGTTGCAACATCACTTATTCCATTCTTGGAGCATGATGATGCTAACCGAGCTTTGATGGGTTCAAACATGCAGAGGCAAGCTGTACCATGTATCGTGCCTCAAGCACCATTCGTGGGAACAGGTATTGAAGATAAGGCTGCTGCTGATTCCGGACAAGTTGTCTTGGCTCTTAATGATGGAGAAGTTGTGGAAGTTGATGGAGCTCACGTTACAGTTAAGGAAGTTGCTCCAGTAGGTTCAAAGAAAGAAAATTTCAAACGAGAATATATTTTGCAGAGTTTCCAAAAATCAAACGCATTCACTTCGATGAGCCAACTTCCTCGCGTTAGCAAAGGACAGATGGTTAAGAAAGGTGATCTTTTGGCTGATGGAGCTGCAACAGAAAATGGAGAATTGGCTCTTGGTCAAAACCCATTGGTGGCCTTCATTCCATGGGATGGATACAACTTTGAAGATGCTATCATCCTTTCAGAAAGACTTTTGAAAGAGGATTGGTACAGTTCGATTCATATCGAAGATTTTTCAATCGACGTGCGCGACACAAAGCTTGGGCCGGAGGTTGTAACTCGAGATATTCCAAACATTGGTGAAGAAAGACTTAAAAATCTTGATGAAACCGGTATTATCCGCATCGGAGCCGAAGTTTCTTCAGGAGATATTTTGTGCGGAAAGATTACACCGAAAGGTGAAGGAGATTTGACTCCAGAAGAAAGATTGCTTCGCGCTATCTTTGGTGAAAAATCTAAAGACGTGAAAGATTCATCACTATATCTTCCACATGGAGAACACGGAAAAGTTGTAGACATTAAGATTCTTTCAAGAGAACAAGGCGACAAACTTTCAACAGGTGTTATCAAGCAAATCCAAGTTTCAGTTGCTCAACTTCGCAAAGTTTCTGTTGGAGATAAGCTCGCTGGACGACATGGAAACAAAGGTGTTATTTCACGAATTGCTCCAGTTGAAGACATGCCATATCTTCCAGATGGTACTCCGATTGATGTGATTTTGAATCCACTGGGTGTTATCTCCCGTATGAACATCGGACAGATTTTGGAAACTCATCTTGGATGGGCAGCACGCGAACTTGGATATAAAGCTGCTACTCCTGCCCTGGACGGAATCACTGAAGAAGACATCAAAGGAGAACTTCGCGCAGCTGGTCTTCCAGAAAGCGGAAAAATCAGACTTATCGATGGTAAGACTGGAGAACTTTTCGATAACGAAACAACGGTTGGTGTTATGTATGTGATGAAACTGAACCATTTGGTTGAAGACAAATTACACATGCGCTCAATCGGACCATACTCACTTATAACTCAGCAACCGCTTGGAGGTAAGGCGCAGTTCGGAGGTCAGCGTTTTGGAGAAATGGAAGTGTGGGCTTTGGAAGGTTATGGCGCAGCGTACACATTGCAAGAAATGCTCACAATTAAATCTGATGACGTATTAGGACGAAGCAAAGCATACGAATCTATCATTAAGGGAGAAAAAATCAAGAGTCCAAATATTCCTGCATCATTCCACGTGCTCGTAAATGAGCTTAAGGGCTTATGTTTGGATGTGGAATTGGTTGATTCAAAAATGAAAGATGACGATGATGATAAAGAGGAGAGTGTCTACACTGAGAGCGCTTTGGACGCAGACGTTGATCAAATTTAATTTAAACTTTGTAATAAACTTAAAACTTCATACATCCGATAGGGCTCAACCCTCACCTGTCACGAGTACGTGACATCCTCTCCCTTCCAGGGAGAGGAGGATAAAGAAGAAAACATCTTATGGAAAATATTACTAAAGTGAGCGATTTCAATAGCGTCCGACTCAGACTCGCCAGCCCGGACAGCATCATGAATTGGTCTCACGGTGAAATTACCAAACCAGAAACAATCAACTATCGCACACAGCGATATGAAAAAGACGGACTATTCTGTGAAAAAATCTTTGGACCTTCTAAAGATTGGGAATGTTATTGTGGAAAATACAAACGAATCAGATATAAGGGAATCGTTTGCGACAAGTGCGGAGTTGAAGTAACTCGCTCAATTGTTCGTCGCGAAAGAATGGGGCACATTAAATTGGCTGTTCCTGTTTCTCACATTTGGTTTTTGCGAGGTGTTCCATCAAAAATCGGAAGCGCTTTGGGAATTGGTGTTCAAGATCTTGAAAAAGTTATCTATTTTTCAGCTTACATCATTAAGGATGTGAACGAAGAAGTTCGTGACCGAGTGGTTGATCAGCTTGAACAGGAATATAAAGCCAAGCAGAAAGAAATCAAATCCGGAAAAACTGAAAACGAGCGTGGAATTGAAACCATGCTTGATGAACTTCGCGACCAATATAAAGGTGTGAAAGATGATTTGAAGAATTTGAAACCTATGCAGGTTCTTTCAGAACTTGAATATTTCAATCTTTCATCTCGCTACGGTCAGGTTTTTTCAGCTGGAATCGGTGCTGAAGCAGTTCGCTCAGTGCTTGAAAGCATGGACATCGATAAGATGATCAAGCATGTAAAGAAAGAATTGGAAAATGAAGATACTGCTGACAAGAAAAAACTTTTCAAGCGAATGAAATTATTCCAAGGATTCAAGAAAGCAAAATTGAAATTGGAATGGATGCTTCCGACCGCTATCCCGGTTATTCCACCAGATCTTCGCCCTATGGTTGCTCTTGATGGAGGACGCTTTGCAACTTCAGACCTGAACGACTTGTATCGCCGAATCATCAACAGGAATAATCGTTTGAAAAAATTGATTGACTTGGGAGCTCCTGAAGTTATTACTCGAAATGAAAAACGCATGCTGCAAGAAGCGGTTGATGCACTTTTCGACAACTCTGCTCGCAAAGGACAATCATCAGTTGCTGCTTCAACCGGACAAAGAAGACCTCTTCGCTCATTGGCTGACGCGCTTAAGGGTAAACAAGGACGTTTCCGTCAAAACCTTTTGGGAAAGCGCGTGGATTATTCTGGACGCAGCGTTATTGTTGTTGGACCGCAGCTTAAACTTCATCAAGCTGGTCTTCCTAAGAAAATGGCTTTGGAACTTTTCAAACCATTCATCATCAACAAGCTGATTGAAAAAGAATACGCTCACAATGTTAGAACTGCTGGAAGAATGGTTGACGCCGAAGCTGAAGAAGCATATGAAATCTTGGATCAAATCATTGAACATCACTATGTGCTTTTGAACCGCGCACCTACACTTCATCGTTTGTCTATTCAGGCTTTCCAACCGGTTCTTATCGAAGGAAAAGCTATTCAAGTTCATCCGATGGTGTGTGCCGCTTTCAATGCTGACTTCGATGGAGACCAGATGGCTGTACATGTTCCTTTGACTGACCAAGCTCGCGAAGAAAGTGCAAACATTATGCTTTCTTCTAAGAACCTTTTGAAGCCTGCATCTGGAGTTCCAATCGCAGTGCCTTCTAAAGATATCGTGCTTGGAATATACTTCATTACTCATCTTAAAGCTGCAATGTTGGGAGAAGGAAAGCTATTTGCTTCTATTGAAGAAGCACTCTTGGCCTACCAACTGGGATTTGTGGCGGTTAATGCTAAGGTTAAAGTTGATGTGGCAGGACATGGAGTTTTGGAAACTTCAGTTGGACGCATTATGCTTAATGATATTTTGCCAGAAGAACTTCGTTTCGTTAACGAAGAAATGACCAAGAAAGAAATTGATCAATTGGTTGCTAAGATGCTTCGCATGAAAGGACAGGAAGAAACTGCAGCTTTCATTGACCGCATCAAATCTCTTGGATTCAAAATGGCATCACGCTCCGGAATCAGTTGGGGAATGGATGATCTTAAACAATCACCAGTGAAAAAGGATGCCATGATTAAAGCTGAAGGCGAAGTTTCCACAATCAATGGGCAATATGCAATGGGACTTCTTACTGAAGAAGAAAGAAAAAATCGTGTGATTGAAATTTGGAACCGAACAAAAAATATTATCGCTGATGATGTTAAAGCATCGCTTGATAAAGAAGGGTCAGTATACACCATGGTGCATTCTAAAGCTCGTGGATCTGAATCAGTAGTGGTACAGATGATGGGTATGAAAGGACTTGTGGCTGGACCGACTGGAGAAACAATTGAACTTCCAGTAAAAAGCTCTTTCAAAGAAGGTTTCAATGTTTTGGAATATTTCATTTCAACTCATGGAGCTCGAAAAGGTATGGCTGACACCGCTCTTCGAACTGCGACTGCCGGATATTTGACTCGAAGGCTTGTTGACGTTGCTCAAGACATCATCGTTCGCGAAGAGGATTGCGGAGACATCGAAGGCGCATACATCTACAAAGAAGACAGTGATAAAATTGGACAAAGTTTTGCAGTTCGCGTTGAGGGAAGAACTGTTATTGAAGACATTATTGATCCAGCAACTAAGGAAGTTTTGATCAAAGCTGGAACACTTGCAACAAAAGAAGACGGAATGGCGGTTGAAAAAGCTGGAATTCCTCAAGTTAAAATCAGAAATGTGGTTACTTGCAAAAGCAAACGCGGAATCTGTCGCACTTGTTATGGAATCGATCTTGGACGAAGCAATTTGGTTCAAATAGGACAAGCTGTTGGTATCGTAGCTGCTCAAGCTATTGGAGAACCTGGAACACAGCTTACTATGCGTACCTTCCATACTGGAGGTGTTGCGGGCGGAAGCGATATTACCCAAGGTCTTCCACGAGTTGAAGAAATCTTCGAATGTCGTCCTCCAAAGGGTGAAGCGATGATTTCAGAAGTCGATGGAACAATTACTGACGTTGTGAGTGAGAATAAGAAAACTGTTACTATCAAAATTACAACAACCGAAGGTGAAGAGAAGGAATATCAAGTTCCTAGCGAATCAACACTTATCGTTTCTAAGGGACAACTTGTCGGAAAAGGAACACAATTCAATGAGGGTCATATTGATCTTAAGAAATTGTATGAAACCATGGGGCAAGAAGCTATCCAACGATATGTTATTCAGGAAATTCAAGAAATTTATGCAGCGCAAGGTGAAGGAATCAACGACAAGCATGTTGAAGTTATCATTCGCCAAATGCTAAGCCGCATGAAAGTTATTGAAGCTGGAGACACGGATCTTCTTCCTGGAGACATTGTTGAAAAAGATCAATTCGAAGAATCAAATGAAGAGGCTTTGAAGAACAAAGAAGAAATTGCAACTGGTGAACAACTCATCATGGGTATCACTAAAGTTTCTCTTTCAACTGAATCATTCCTTTCATCTGCTTCCTTCCAAGAAACTGCTCGCGTTTTGATTAACGCCGCTGTGACTGGAAAAGACGATCGCCTCCGAGGCTTGAAGGAAAACGTTATTATCGGACGCTTGATTCCTGCAGGAACAGGATACCGAAAGTAGGTTGTAGGAATTAGGAATTAGGTTGTAGGAAATTCAATACAAAACTTCGCCATTTGAATGGCAGTATGGAACGAAAACACCCAGCATTTAGCTGGGTGTTTTTTGCTGTTGAAAATGAATGCGTACTTATCCACACCCTTCTCTTGCAGTGATAAAGTATCAGTGATAGAATAACATCATAAGACATGAAATATGGAACATGAAACATGGAGCATGGAACAATGGTTTTTAATAAAAAAACAAAATGAAGAAGAAACAAGAAAACTCATTGGTTCCACAGGAAATTATTGAACAAAAAATATTCTTAATACATGGAAAGAAAGTAATGTTGGATAAGGATTTGGCGCTATTGCATGGTGTGCAAACAAGAGATTTAAATAAAGCAGTCAAGAGAAATATTGAAAGATTTCCTAATGATTTCATGTTTCAACTTTCCAGAGAGGAATTTGGGACTTTGATGTTCCATTTTGGAACATCAAAGGAGGTTGAGGATATAGAACGTAAATATGACAAAAGATTTAAAGTAGTATTTGACATACTTAGAAGCCTCATTGAAAACAATAAAAAAGAAATTTCAATAGAAAAGAAAGAAGAAATAGGTTTTAAAACAATAAAACATTAGCCATATAAACATATAAACACTAATTTTTCTGAAGCTAAGAAGCTAAAAAGCTAAAGCCTAAGAAGCTAACTTATGAAACTGACATCCAAACAGAAAAACATTCTCGAATCAATTCGCGAACTCACCTTGCAACAAGGTGAAAAACCAACAAGTTATCGTCTGCACAAGTTTCTTTCTTCAAGGGGGATTGAAGAAAGCATGAAGGGCGTGATGCAAGTGGTTGAATCATTGGAAAAAAAGGATCTCATCACGCGCGACGAAAATAAGAAAATATATTTAGTTGAAAATGACAACTATGGAGATTCGCAAAACATTCTTTCCATTCCACTATATGGCCTGGCATCATGCGGGGAAGCGCTGGCTTATGCTGATGATGTGGCGGATGATTTTCTGCAAATTTCCAAAAGTCTTTTCCATCGGGTTGAGCCGGAAAAATTATTCGCAGTCAAAGCACTTGGCGACTCAATGAATAAGGATGGAATTGCTGATGGAGATTATGTGATTTTTGAAAAAGCAGAAATGGATGGAGAGTTTGAAGGAAAGATTGTTGTTGCAGTGATCAATGGAATGGCGACAATCAAGCGCTATAAGAGCGTTGGAAACGGGGTGATAGGATTATTTCCTCATTCAACCAACGATACTCATCATCCGATTTATTTGTCAGAAGTTGATGTGATTTTTGTAGCTGGAATATTTCGCAAAGTTTTGCCAGTTAAGTTTATAAGTTTGTAGAATGTGGATTTGCTGTTCATTATTATCTAGTGAAACGAGTGAAATGATTAGCCAGCAGGCTAGCATTTCCGAGTGAGCGACGATACCAAAAGGTTTAATACCTCGAGGCTTGCCTCGTGAGCCCAAAGGGTCCAGGGCTTTCCCTGGGGTATTAATACCCTTTTATTGATGGAGTTTACTTTCCGTTTACTGAAATAAAAATAAAAGTCACCAGCCACTATTGTCATTAGCTACTAAATTTAAAAAGCGACTAGTGATAAGTGGCCCAGTGACATAGCAATTACGTATGCACGCAATAATCATAATTGAATATATAGTTGCTCTATTGATAGGATCATATTCTATTGGATTATTGGTCGTCTGGATTTATGAGCTCAAGAAAAATGCGCTCTACACTGAAATGCAAAAACGAATCAAGCTTCTGGAAAGTCTTCATCTTAACGCGGCACTTAGATATGCAAAGAGATACAAGATAATGGAAGACTACAGAAGGTCTACTGAAATGCTGGAGCGGGTGCAAAAATTTATCTTAGAAAATGTGTTATTTATAGCTAGACGTAATGGTTCAATCAAGAACATTTTCCACACCTAGCTATAAAATATGAAAATAAAAAAAGCTCCTTTCTGGGAGGGTACATTTACAATTAAATATGTTGTATACTGTAGGAGTACTCCTGAATATATGTTAAAATATAGTTATTATTGTCGAATGGAGTGAGTGAAACGAAGAGTATTCTGCCCGTTGGCGGATTCGTTTCTGAATAAATAATAACAACAAAAATACCTATTTATGGGAAGGAAAAAAAAGGAAACAATAGAAATAGAAAAAGAGGAGCAGTCTCCGATTGTGCATGGTGACGCTAAACGTAGCGCCGTGGCAATTTTTTTGTTCGCATTGGCGATTCTTTTCGTGCTAGGGTTTTTGTCTGACGCGAAAATAGTTGATGCTGGACCACTTGGGAAATTCCTGGATTCTGTCGCTGGATGGATGTTCGGCGTAGGAAAATACATTTCTCCAATAGTGCTCATTATGGCTGGGATAATTCTATTGTTTCGAAAAGAAACACTATTTTATGTTTCTAAGATAGCTGGAATCTTTATGGCTTTCGCCAGTGTTTTGGGGCTTATTCATATATTGGCATATGAACCTGACAAAATGCTTGCGATTGCAAAGGCAGGAGAGGGCGGCGGTTTCCTGGGTTATATCTTGGGAATTGTATTTTTCAAATTAGTCGGAACAATCGGCAGCAGTGTGATTTTGGTGGCCTTAATGCTTATCGGAATTATTGTTGCGTTCAATTTCTCATTGGTCAGCTTATTTCAGAAATTTATTAAAAGAAAAACTGAAGAAAGTGAGGAAGAAAATTCTGATCCCGAAGATGAGGATGAAGAAGAAACTCAGGGAGATCCGATTATCGCAGTTGAAAAAGAACAGTCAGTTGAGGAAGAAGAATTTGTTCCAGACGCTGAGGAAGAAGAAACTGAAAGTCGAATGGATCACGTCTTGAAAAAAGCTGCAGCTTGGATGCCTAAAGGAAAAGAAAAAGAGAAGGAAAAAAAGCAGCATCAAACCGCTATGAATTGGGAACTTCCACCAGTGGACCTCCTTGAAGCTTCAATTGAGAAAGCGCAAGGTGGGGATGTGAAAAAAAATGCTAAAATCATCCAAGACACATTGCGTAATTTTGGAATTGAAGTTGAGCCAGGTGAAATCAAAACTGGGCCAACTGTGACCCAATATAGTTTCAGACCTGCAGTAGGTGTTAAGCTTAGTAGAATCACCACACTTAGTAGCGACCTAGCTCTCAGATTAGCTGCAAGGCAGGTTCGTATCGAAGCTCCTATTCCTGGTAAGTCTATGGTTGGTATAGAAGTTCCAAACAAAACCACTGCAACTATCAGGATGCCCGAGCTCCTGCAAGCTTTGGAATTCGAAAATAGAAAATCAAATTTGCTTTTGGCTCTTGGAAAAGATGTCAGTGGAAATTATATTTTTGGAGATTTGAAAAAGATGCCACATCTTTTGATTGCTGGCTCTACGGGCTCTGGAAAAAGTGTTTGCGTAAACACCATTTTGATTTCAATGCTATATCAGAATTCTCCTGAGGATTTGAGACTTATTCTTGTTGACCCAAAACGTGTTGAACTCACACCATACAATGGAATCCCACATTTATTGGCGGACGTTATTGTGGAGAACGGAAAAGTTCTTAGCGCTTTGAAATGGGCAATTGGAGAAATGGAACGTCGCTACAAATTGCTGCAAGGTGTTGGTTCAAAGGATATCAGTTCATTCAACAAGAAAGCTGAGAGTGGAGAATTATTCAAGAAGATTAATACAGAGACTGGAGAAATAACTGAAGAAGCCGTTGAAAAAATTCCATATATTGTTATTGTGATTGATGAGCTTGCTGACCTTATGGCTTCTCATGGAAAAGAAGTTGAAGGCGCTATCATTCGTTTGGCTCAAATGGCTCGTGCAATTGGAATTCATTTGATTCTCAGTACGCAGAAGCCGATTGTGACAGTTATCACAAGTCTTATCAAATCCAACATCCCGACTCGCATAGCTTTCCGTGTGCCTTCCTTGATGGATTCGCGAACAATTTTGGATGCTAGCGGTGCCGAAAAATTATTGGGAAATGGCGACATGTTATTTTCCGCAGCGGAAGCAGTTGACCTTAGACGCGTGCAAGGAGTTTTTGTTTCAGAAGAAGAAGTTAAGCGTGTGGTTGATTTCATCAAGAAGCAAAAGTTTGAAAAGATTGAGGATGATCTGGAAGATGATATTGTGACGGCTAATCCGGAACCTAAAGGAAATAAGAATGGCGAAGTCACAACAACCTATACAGGTGATAAAATTGATTTTGCTGACGTGGATTCAAATGATCAAGAAGATGCTTTGTATGAAGAAGCAAAAAAGATAGTCATACAAGCTGGAAAAGCTTCATCATCTTTATTGCAGAGAAGATTGAGGGTTGGATATTCGCGCGCAGCCAGACTCATTGACATGCTCGAGGACAACGGTATCATTGGTGAGGCTGATGGTGCTAAACCTCGTGAAATCCTGGTTGCTCAAGGACAACCTGCATATGATGAGCCAATGATGGACCAAGCAGCTAGGGATAAATGGCAAATGTAGCACTCGCAGCGTGCAAGCCTAAAGCAAAAAGTCCATCAAGTCCATCAATCTTGGGGAGAATTGCTTGAAAGACTTTAAAGACTTTATAGACTTTTAACTTCAGTATGGTTCGATTTACTACCAAAAAAATAGACTCGCTTACACTAGGTGAGCGCATGAAAAAGATTCGAGACGAGCGTCGTTTAAGTTTGGCAGAAATCTCCAAAAGCACCAAAATACAAGTTAAATATCTTGAATATCTTGAAGAAGGCGAATACCTTAAACTCCCAGCTGATGTTTATGTCAGAGGATTTCTAAGGAGCTATGCTATTTTTATGGGACTTAATGAAACTGCTCTTTTCAAGCAATATGAACGTGAAAAGGGAATTCATAAAAACATTAAAAAAATAGCTGACTGCGACACTAGGAGTAATCCGATAAACTTTTCAAGTCTAGTCATTACTCCGAAGATGATTATTATCGGAATGGTTTTATTTTTGGTAGTAAGCAGCTTCGTGTATCTTTATGCTCAGGTTAATAATTTCGTTTCAGCTCCACGCTTGGTTATTATGAAGCCTGCGGACGGCTCATTAACGGAAGGAACCTCAACACATGTAACTGGTGTGGCGGAAAAAGATGCCTTGGTTTTCATTAATGATCAAAAAGTTTTGGTCAATGAAAACGGTGAATTTAGCGAAGATGTTGGGTTAAGGCCTGGCCAGAACATGATAACAGTCAAAGCTCGCAGCAAATTTGACAAGGAGGCTTCGCAGTCAGTTTCAGTGAATGCTAACTTTCAAAATTCAGCTAATGAAGCTATTGAGGGTAGTCCAGAGGGAATTGAGAATATTCAACAAGAAAGCAAACCATTTTTTGCTGAAATATATGTGAGTCCAAACCCAACCTGGCTTTCAATTGAAGTTGATGGGGAGGTGAAATATAGCGGAGTGTTGGATCCTAAATTGCGTCAAACTTTTAATGCTGATAGGAACATCAGTGTAACGTCTACAAATGGAAATGAAACATTTGTGAAAATAAACGGAAAAGACTTAGGAAAATTAGGTGAAAATCCTGCAATCACAAAGGATGTGATCTATGATGCTAATGGAAAAGTTGAGAATATATAAATCAAAATTAAAAAAGTAATTGTTAAATTGTTACATTGTTATGGATTTTTTAACCATTTAGCAATTTAACAATTTGGTAATATGAATTGTATGGCAAAGGAAAAAAAGGCTCCAAAAGAAGCTGTGGAAAGAATGAAAAATGTTGATCAAAAAGATATTGATAAATTGGTTGATGATATCCAGGAAAAATTTGGTGAGGGTATGATTATGAAATTGGGCGATGTGAAAAGGGTGGATATCGAAGCTATCCCAACCGGAAGTGTTTCACTTGATATTGCCACAGGTATTGGTGGTGTGCCACGCGGACGCATCGTAGAAATTTATGGACCTGAGTCATCAGGAAAAACAACTCTGACTTTGCACATCGTAGCTAATGCTCAAAAGCAAGGAGGAACCGCTGCCTTTGTTGATGCTGAACATGCGCTTGATCCCGAATATGCCAAAAAGATTGGCGTAGACATTAAGAACCTCCTGGTATCACAACCTGACACTGGTGAGCAAGCATTAGACATTGTGGAGTCATTGGTACGCTCAGGAGTGGTGGATGTCATCGTAGTGGACTCAGTGGCAGCCTTGGTTCCCAAAGCTGAAATTGAGGGAGAAATGGGGGATCAGCATGTCGGAAGACAAGCGCGTCTGATGTCACAAGCTCTTCGAAAACTAACTGCAATTATTTCTCGCTCTAATGCGACAGTGATTTTCATCAATCAGATCCGTATGAAAATCGGTGTGATGTTTGGAAATCCTGAAACAACCACTGGCGGCCAGGCTTTGAAATTTTATTCGTCAGTGCGCATTGAAGTTCGCCGCGCTGCTCAAATTAAAAAGGGTGAAGACGTAGTTGGAAATCGTGTGAAAGTTAAGATTGTAAAAAACAAGGTTGCGCCTCCATTTAAAACTGCTGAATTCGATATTATGTATAATGAAGGAATTTCGTTGGCTGGCGATCTCCTGGATGCTGGCGTGAAATATGAGATTGTTAAAAAATCTGGAAACTCACTTTCATATGGAGAAACAAAACTTGGAGCAGGGCGCGAAAGTGCGAAAGCATTTTTGAGAGAGGATAAAAAAACTGCTGACAAAATTTTTAAAGAAATTGCAGAGAAAGCAAAACTAGCAGTTTTATAAACGCTTGAATCATGAATCATGAAGTACGAATTACGCTTGATTCATGATTCGTAATTCATGGTTCCATTTTTGCCATTGACAAATGGCAAAAATGGGTGTATAATGGATTTATAGAGTTAAGAACCGGGTGATTTATCGCCACGGTTCTTTTCTTTTTGTCTCAAGAAATTGGTCTAAATTAAGCCATTTTATGAGATTATCCATTTCGGTAGAAGTGGTGTATAATATTAATAATTAGTTAATTAATCAATTTGTTCGGGGGAGCAATTAAAACAAAAAAATATGCAAACCACACACAAATGCACTCATTGTGCAAAGAGACACAAAGAAGAAACACAATCAGAGGAATTTAATTTTGCAGTGTTAGTAGCTTTGGTTCCCCTGATGGTCTTCACATTGTTCGGACAAATCGGACTTTTCTAGATCAAAAAAATCCCGCTTGCGGGATTTTTGTTCATAAATATATCTTTATTAATTGAAATAATTAATTTAAATAAAAAAATGGAAGAAGAAAAAATCAATGCTCTGTTTGGAGTGGAGCAAGAGCCAACAGGAAATGTGGAAGTAGTGCCGCAACAGATTCAATCACCTGAATTGAATTTAAGTGAAAGCGTAAATCGCGACTTCAATATTAAGGATGCATTTAATTTTGGTTGGGAAATTTTCAAAAAGAATAAGCAAATATTATTAATCTTGCCACTGGTATATTTTGCGGTTTTAATTGCTTGTTCGATAATACTAGATTTGCTGAAGGAAAATTTTACACTTAGTTTGATTGCTAATATTTTTTATATTGCTCTAAATATTCTTGTAAGTATCGGAATAATTCAGATATTTTTTAGTTTATCCCGTGGAGGTGCAGTTAAAATTAAGGACTTATTTGGAGGTAAAAAACATTTTTGGAGATTTGCAGGTGGAAGTATTCTGTATGGATTCATTGTTGGTATTGGATATCTCCTGTTGATTATTCCTGGAATTATCTGGCAAATAAAATATGGATTCTTTCAATACTTGATAGTTGATAAAGGTATGAATCCGATGGATGCAATCAAGGAAAGCGGAAGAATTACATATGGATATAAATGGAAAATCTTTATGGTGCAAATATTGACGATAATACTTATATTAGTCGGCATTTTATTTTTCGGAGTAGGAATCTTAGTTGCTTATCCTGTTAGCCTTTTGGCGATGGTTTATGCATATAGGAAGCTTATTGGAGAAAAAATTGAATCTGTCTAGCATTAAAAAATCAACAAAAAATATAAATACAAAATACCACTCATTCCTGAGTGGTATTTTGTATTTCTGAAAAGCTAATGAAGCTAATGAAGCTAAAAGCTAGCTCTTAGGCTCTTGAAACGTAAGCTCCTTTTTCAGTGTTGATGATGAGTTTGTCACCTTCATTAATGAAAAGGGGAGTGGTAACTTTCAAGCCTGTTTCCATGGTCACAACTTTGTCTCCTCCTGAAGAGGTGTCACCTTTGACTCCTGGTGGAGCTTCGACAACTGTCAAAGTTACTTTGATTGGAAGCTCGATGTTTACTGGGGTTTCATTGAAGTTGAGCACGCTCACTTCAGTTCCTTCCAACATATACAAATATGCGTCTCCAATCACATCTTTTGCAAGAGTGAATTGGTCATAAGTTGAATTGTCCATAAAGACGAACCCATCTTGCTCGGGATATAGGTATTGAGCTTTTGATTTTGACATGTCAGCTTCATCAGCCTTGTCGCTGCCGTTGAAAGTTTTTTCAAGAACTGCACCGTTCAAAAGATTCTTCAATTTTGTGCGAAGAACTGCTCCAGCTCGGCCAGTCTTGGAATGTTCTGCGGTTAGCACGACATATGGCGCACCTTCCCAAAGAATATTTTTTCCTGCTTTGATAGTCTATCAAGTCATAAGGTCCATAAAGCTTTTGGGATTTTGCTTTAGACTTTTGACTTTAGGACTTTTAGCTTGAAATTTATTTCACTACAAACGGCGCTAATGCCATTACGCGAGCGCGTTTGATGGCGCTTGCAAGTGTTCGCTGATGCTTCGTGCAAGTCCCGTGTCTCTTTGGGGGATAAATCTTTCCTTGAGAGTTCATGAAACGGCGGATAAGGTAAGCGTCTTTGTAGTCGATTTTGTCCATCTTCTGATCGCAGAAGTAGCAAGTTTTTTTCTCCATATATTTAAATTGCTATATGGTTATATTGCTATATGGCTGAAAATTCAGACGCATTTTAACAATATAACAATTTAACAATATGCATTATTATTTTTTAATTGTTGAATGATTTATTTACTAAGGCAGCATAACGCACGCTTAACAATATAACAATTTAACAATATGACAATTTAGAATGGTACGTCTTCAAGTCTTACTTCATCTTGTTCTTCATCAAGATTGATAGTTGGAATTTCTTCAGCAACTGGAGTTTGTCGAGTGGCCAAAGGCGCAGCTGCTGCAGCTGTTCCCATTGGAGCTGGACGTGGGCCAGTTGAACCTTGAGCGCGTGAACCCATCTGCATATTTTCAGCAACGACTTCAGTAGTTCTTCTTTCCACCCCGTCTTTACCTGTATAGGCGCGAGTTTCAAGTCTTCCTTCGAAATATGCTTCTTGTCCTTTGGTTAGATATTGTCCAGCAATTTCTGCTAGGCGTCCCCAAATAACAATGTTGTGAAATTCAGATTTCTCCTGTTTTTGTCCAGCTTTGTCATTCCAAGTTCTGTTTGTTGCGATGCTAAGCGTGGCAACGGTTTGACCTGATGGAGTTGTGCGGATTTCAGGATCTCTTGTCAATCGTCCGATTAATTGAACTTTGTTTAAATTCATAACGCTTCGCGTCACTAATAGGCACGAATGATTCTCTAATGCTCACGAATATTCGTAGAAATTAGTGTTATATTAGTGCAAATTAGTGTGTTGATTATCCTAGAAGAGCATCAAGCTGTTTGTCGATATCTTTTCCTTCCTTTGCTGGAGCTTGTTCAGCTGCAGGCTTAGCTTTTGGAACAACTGGAGCTGCCGCGCGAGGTTGCATCGGTCGCTGTGGTCGTTGCGAATCTTGCCTTTGCTGTGGTCGCTGCATTGGTCGCTGTGGACCAGCAGTTTTTTGAGCGCTCATTTCCTGAGCTTTTCTTCGGTCTTTAGCTCCAAGATCTGGAAGATCGTCAGTTTTCACAATTAAGAAACGCAAAACATCATTGTTTAGGTTTAGTTTGTTTGTGATAGCTTGGATTCCGAATTCTCGTTCTCCGTTAGCTTCGTCAGCCCAAAAATCAATTTCTGGAAGTTCGAAACGGCGGGTGATATAAGTTCCTTTGTTCTGGTGTTTGATTTCATAAGCAAGTTTTCTTTTTTCGCTTAATTCTTCTCCAACCATTTTAGCTTCTTCAAGAGCTAAGATTGCATTCACACCCTCTTTGATTGCGTCGAGGTTTGCTTCTTGTCTCTCTCCGACAAGGTAAAACAATTCGTACTGCATAGTTTAAATGGCTAAATGGCTGAATTGCTAAATGGCTGAAATTCAGACACAATTTAACAATTTAACAATTTAACAATATAACAATTTAATTAAAAAAACCACCAAACAAAGAAAATCCTTGCTTCTGGTGGGAAGTTTTCCAGCCTATCCACTTTTGGCTCAGTGGCGGGCTAAATCAGGACTTTCTTAGTTGTAAGGGGATTATATCAGGGTTTTAGGATTTTGGCAAGCTTCGCTCGGATACATTTTTCATTTTGTCACGGAAAAACAATTGCAACTTTTAAACACTAACGCCAAGGTGACTTGTTTTAAGTGAAAAAAGAAAAAGCATCCTCGCTTTTATGACGTGATTTTTGGCAAGAGCTGAGTTTGGGCGCTATCGAAGTTTTCGATAGCGCCCAACTGGCATGGTTGCGAGGGTTGATGAGTAATCATCGCGCAATAAATATTCTATCGCTAGCCTCAGTTTGAATTTTTTTCTGCGGTTTCTTTTTTTGCTGGCCTCGATTCTCGGAAGGGCTACCAGTTCGCCCGCCTCGGTGTGCTACGCGAATGCTGCCGAAAAAGCGGGTGCTCGTGCATTTTTCATGGCCTACCTCCTTAGGTCGGTAATTTCCTGACTTTTGTTCCAGCCGGGGAGCTTACTTTCGCTTGGCTTCAAGCGCGAAGCAACTTCCTTTGTTGCGATCCATCATGGGCACACCTCCTTTGAGAATTTATCAACTTGGTATCAATATTGTATCAATTTATTTTAATTGTTGTCAATTAGTGGTTATTCGTAAGCAAGAGGAGGAAGGCTATTTTCTAGCGTTCCTCCTTGAAAGCGTGCGCGAAGCTTATGCGAAATGAATGTTTGTTGCGGCTATGCCTCTTGCGGTTAAGCCAGGTTCGGATTCAAACTCGATGCTTTCACCTTCAAAAGCATCATTGTTAATTGCTTGCTTGGTTGCGTCGTCCATTTTCGAAGGATGTAGAAAATATCTTTTTCTATCCACACCTTCGGCAATACCAAATCCTTTATTGAACCATGAAACGGTACCTAGCATAGAACCTCCTTTGAGATTGAATCTATAACTTAAGTTTAGACGGTAAAATTGTTGCAGTCAATTTTGCGGTTATAGCGGGATTTAGAATGGACAATTTGAGAATAATATTGTAATATGTATTATCGATTTCCAATAGCTTTAAGTGTAAGATATTGGATATAGAATAAGAAATAGATAATATGAAATTTGTAATTGATTCAAAATATAAACCTGCTGGAGACCAACCGAATGCAATAGATTCGCTGATCAAAGGGCTTGAACGTAGGGAGAAATTCCAGACGCTTTTGGGTGTGACTGGCTCGGGAAAAACTTTCACCATGGCTAATGTCATTGAGTATGTGCAAAGACCAACATTAGTGATTGCTCCAAACAAAACTTTGGCGGCTCAGTTAGTGCAAGAGTTCAGAACTTTTTTCCCAAAAAGCGCGGTTGAATATTTTGTTTCATATTACGATTATTATCAGCCTGAAGCATACATAGCTTCATCTGATACATATATTGAAAAAGAAGTTCAGATTAATGAGGAAATCGATAGGCTTCGCCATGCCGCGACGAGTGCGCTGCTTAGTCGCCGCGACATCATTATCGTTGCGTCGGTATCATGCATTTATGGGTTGGGTTCACCGGACTATTATCGCGAGGGGACAGTTGAGGTTGAAGTGGGAACGGAAAATTCACGCGAAAAAATAATGACCAAAATGGTTGAGATGCAATATCATCGCAGCGAGATTTTGGAACGTGGAAAATTTCGAGTAACGGGCGATACTATCGAAGTGATAACTCCAGGGCGAGAAATTGTGACGCGCATTGAGCTTGAGCTTGGAAAAGTAAAACGTATTCAAGAATATGATTTTTTGACAGGTGAGAAATTGGGAAATCTTGAAAAGACTTTGATATATCCAGCTAAACATTTCGTGGTTCCTGAGCCTGTCATGCAGGAAGCTCTTAGCGAGATTGAAGCTGAGGCAACAGAGCGCGTAAAATATTTCAGAGAAAATGGAAAACTTTTGGAAGCCGAAAGAGTTGAGCGAAGGACTAAGCAAGATTTGGAAATGATGAGAGAGGTTGGATATTGCAATGGTATTGAAAACTATTCGCGGTTTTTGACTGATCGTCAGGCAGGCGAAGCTCCATACACTTTGATTGATTATTTTCCGAAAGATTTTCTGATGATTATTGATGAATCTCACGTGACAATCCCGCAGCTCAATGCGATGTATAATGGCGATCGTGCAAGGAAGGAAGCACTTATTCAAAATGGTTTTCGTTTGCCGAGCGCCTTTGATAATCGTCCGCTTAAGTTTGCTGAATTTGAGCAGCATATCAATCAACTTATTTTTACCACGGCTACACCTGGAAATTATGAAAAAGCCAATTCTAAAAATATTGCTGAGCAAATCATTCGTCCAACTGGACTGCTTGATCCGCAGCTAATCATTAAACCTACTGGCGGACAGGTGAGAGATGTTCTTGTGGAAATTGAAAAAGTAATTGAAAAAGAAGAAAGAGTTTTGATTACTACACTGACAAAAAAAATGGCGGAGGATCTTTCAGAATTTTTGAAAGAGCATGGGATAAAGTGCGAATATGTTCATTCAGATGTGGATACTTTGGACCGCATTAGGATTCTTGACGGCCTTCGTCGCGGAGAATTTGATGTTTTGGTTGGCGTGAACCTTTTGCGTGAAGGTCTTGATTTGCCAGAAGTTTCCTTGGTGGCTATTTTGGACGCGGACAAAGAAGGCTTCCTTCGCAGTGAAACATCCCTGATTCAAACTATAGGTCGCGCCGCTCGAAATGTCAGTGGCCGAGTTGTTATGTATGCCGATAATATTACCGGCTCAATGAAAAGAGCAATCGATGAAACAAATCGTCGTCGAGGATTACAAGAGGCTTATAATGTGAAGCATGGCATTACTCCGCAGACAATCAAGAAGAATATCAAATCAATTATTGATCATGAAATAAATCCGATTCCTGCTCCTGATTTCACGAAGTTGGAATCATTGGAAGATATTGCTGGATATATTAAACAGAAAGAAAAAGAAATGAAAGACGCTGCACGCGCTTTGGATTTTGAAAAAGCCGCTTTAATGCGAGATGAGATTTTGCAACTGCGAAAATTGCAATTGAAATAATGTAAATAATGTATTTGTATTTTGCATTTTATCCGCCCATGCGAAGTGTACCCCTCCGGATATAAACTCCGGCAAAGCGCAAGTGATGAACGTAAAAATTTTTGCGAGACGACCCGAGAGGTGCAGTAAAAATTTTAGTGAAGAGCGCCGCGCTTGCCCCAGCAACGAGCCAGGGTCGGGACTTTCTTTTGTAACTTTTCCTTTCCTAGAAAGAAAAGTTAATTTAGTTATACGTTAATAATAAACATTAAAACTAGCTTTAATAGGCAATAGATAAAAAATACATCATTCAGGTGTAATTTTTTTATACAAAATATTTGCTTCAAGCTTATCCTAGGGACAATGTACAAGATACTAAATACTGAATTCGTCTTGCGCACTTCTGAATACCCGTGTAAAATTGGGTAAGTATAAAAAAACTAAGTAAAAATTAAAGATAAATTTTATGGAAAATGAAAATAAGATGGAGAAAAAAATAGAAGAGGTGAAAGATGCAGTTATTGAAGATAAGACTGAAGAAAAGAAAGAGAAGAAATGTTGCGGGCTTGGTATTTGTAGTAAACTTGGCAAAAAAGATGGTTGCAAGAAATATGGAATGGTTGTTGCTGCAGTCGTTTTGATCCTATTGATTGCCGGAAGCTTTGCTGCTAAACAATATCGTCAAAAAGTTGATGTTGGCAGTGAGGTGATTAAGACTAAAGTGCAAAAGTTTGTTAGTGAAAATGTTCCAGAAACTGCTAAAACAGAAATTAAAGAAATTAAGCTTGATGGTCAATTGTACAAGGTTGCTGTAATTGTAGATAAGCAGGAAATTCCAGTTTTTGTTACACGCGATGGAAAAAAACTTATTCAAGCACAAGGTGTGATTGAATTGGATCAACCTAAGGCTGAGCCCAAAGACTCGCCAGCTGCTGAAAAAGCTGAAGCTGAACAAAAAGCAGATGTGCCAACGGTAGATCTTTTCGTGATGAGTTTTTGCCCATATGGAACTCAGATTGAAAAAGGAATTTTGCCTGTTCTAGAAACGCTTGGAAGTAAGATTAAATTCAATTTGAAATTTGTTGACTATGCTATGCATGGCCAAAATGAAATTGATGAAAATGTTCGCCAATATTGCATCCAGAAAACTCAGCAACCAAAATTGGACAATTATTTGAAATGCTACTTGAAAGTTGGTCAGGGCACAGCTGATTCTTGCATGCGGGCAGCAGGAGTTAACGCTGCGCAAGTTAAAACCTGTGTGAGCGAAACCGACAAGCAATTTGCAATCAATGAGAATGCGAAAGATAAAAGTAAATGGGACAATGCAACTTATCCTCCATTTAATGTAGACAAGGAAGATAATGATAAGTTTGGAGTTCAAGGTTCTCCAACATTGGTGGTTAACGGTACAACTCTTTCAGCTGGTCGTGATAGTGCTAGCTTGCTTAAAGCAGTTTGCTCAGGATTCACAAATCAACCGAAAGAATGTGCTAAGGAGCTTTCTGCAACTGCGCCAGCGCCTGGTTTTGGTGACGGAGCGGCTGCTGCCGGAGCTCCTGCTGCTGCTTGTGAAACACCTCAACAATAGGTTATATTGAAAATCTTCACGAAAACCATCAGCTAGTCTGATGGTTTTCTTTTAATGATTGATATATTATGGGAAAATGCTATAATGAAAATATAATAAAATATTTATTCAAATTATATGGAACCAGTCAAACCAATTATTTTAATTGCGGAAGACGAAGATGACCTTCGAGAAATGTATACTATGGCGTTGACGCACGCAGGGTTCGAAGTGCTTCAGGCAATCAATGGACATGAGGTTTTGGAATGGCTGGAAAAGAAGTACATGGAGGTGAATTTGATTTTGTTGGATATTGTCATGCCGGGGATGGACGGCTTTGAAACATTGGAGAGAATTAAAAAAGACGAACGTTTTAAAAAAATATTAGTTTTGGTTTCCACTAATCTTGATAATGACGAGGATCGTCAGCAAGCACTTGGTATGGGCGCTAAAGACTATTTTGTTAAATCTCAGCACACTCCTTCGGAGCTCGTTTCTAAAATTAATGCAGTTTTTGCAGAAGAAGAGAGAATTAATGGCAAGAAAATTGTTTAGATTTTATCTTGCATATATTATAGAAAAAAAGTGCTCAGCAACAGAGCACTTTTTTTGTTATAAAATTGTCATTGGTCACTGGGTCACTTGTCACTAAATACTTGATATAAGCGGCAGTTCAGTGACTAGTGGCTAGTGACCAATGACGAGTGGCAGAGATTCTTGTTTGACTTAAGCGGCAAAAAGATGTAGAGTTTAGTATGAATAATAATAGATTTTATGACTAAGAAAAGCCAAAAAACCTGCCTCGTCGGCAGACGGGTAGAATTACTTGCGCCGGCGGGAAGTCCTGAGAAACTAAAATATGCCATTAGTTGGGGGGCTGATGCTGTTTATGCTGGAATTCCAGATGTTTCTATGCGAGCAAGAGTCAACACATTCACAGAAAAATCACTGGAAGAAGCAACTAAATATGTGCACGAGCATGGTAAACAGATTTTTGTGACGCTTAATATTTATGCTCATAATTATCATTTACCAATTATTGAAAAGCATTTGAAATTTTTGAAAAAGATTAAGGTTGATGGGGTGATTGTAGCTGATCCGGGAATCATTTCATTGGTTAGAAAAATTCTTCCTGAAGTTGATATTCATTTGAGCACGCAAGCTAATGTCACTAATTGGCAAGCCGCAAAGTTTTGGTATGATTTGGGCGTGACTCGAATTGTTTTAGCTCGTGAAGTTACTTTGGATGACATCCGCGAAATCAAAAAACATGTTCCAAAATTGGAACTTGAGTATTTTGTACATGGCGCGATGTGCATGAGTTATTCCGGTCGCTGCATTCTGAGCAAATGGATGAGCGGCAAAAGCGCTAACCTGGGAGATTGTACGCAGCCATGTCGTTGGGGATACAAATCCAAGTCACCAGTAATCAGTAATCAGTCACTAGACGAATATAAGATGATGGAAGTTGAGGAAGTTCAAAGTGGACGACCTGTATTACTTGAGCAGGATTCTCATGGCACGTACTTCTTTAATAGTAAGGATTTAAACCTGCTTTCGCACCTGGAAGAGCTTAAAAATGCGGGTGTGACATCGTTCAAAATAGAGGGTCGCAATAAGAGCGTGTTTTATGTGGCAAATGTGGTGAGAGCTTATAGGAAAGTGTTGAATGCCATTGAAGAAGGAAAAACCACACAAGAAATTAAAAAGGCAGCTCGTTGGTCAGCTAAGGAGCTTGATAAGTTAGCTAATCGGGGTTATACCAAGGGATTTTTGCTTGGTAATGAACCAGAACATGGTTTTCAAGGTCAGCAAATAAATGAACAATTTCAATTTGTGGGAGAAGTTTTTGAAAGCATTGGGAACAAGCTTACTGTGAAAATTCACAATTTTGTACGTCCAGGAGATAGTATTGAGATTGTCATGAGAGACAAGAATGTTCCAGTTAAGATTAAGATGATATATAATCAGGATATGGAAGCAGTTGATTCTGCGCATGGAGGTCATGGAAATTTGTATTATTTGTTAATAAACAAGAAAGACATTGAGCCGATGTCATTGATGCGCAAAGTGAATCGTTAATCTATTGGCTTTGTGACTTGAATCGCGAGCATACATTTTTCTTTTTATGCGGAAAAACAATTGCAACTATTTGAAATTAACACTGAGGAGGCTTGTTTTAATGCAAAAAAGAAAAAGTATTCTCACTCACGATACCTCTGTAATAAATAATTTTTAACTCATAAATATTTATGACAATTCAAGAAATTTACAAATTAGCAATAGAATTGGGGATTAAAGCTGATTTTCGCAGCAAGGAAAAAATTGAAAAAATGTTAGAGAGGCAAAAGGATAAATACGGAAAACTTTCTAAAGACCAAAAGGAATTTTTTGATAAAGAAAGACTTGTTAATCCTTATGCAGACTCAGGAATTCAGTTTGATAATGGCTTGAAAAAAATCAAAAAGGTGTTGGTTGGAATTGATATAAACCCATCTGAAATTATGATGGCTAGATATCTTTCGAATCATAATTCAAAAAGTCCAATTGATGCTGTTATTTGTCATCATCCAATTGGAAAAACGCTTGCAGATTTAGGAGAGGTGATGCCGGTTATGATTGATCTTATGCATTCGCATGGAGTTCCTGTGAATGTTGCGGAAGGAATCCTTAGGGAGCGCATTGAGCAAGTTGAAAGGGGTCTTCATGCGGACAATCATTATCGCGTCGTAGATGCCGCCAAATTGCTTGATGTTAATTTAATGAATGTTCATACTCCAGCTGATAATCTTGCAGCTGAATTTGTTGAGCGTGAAATTGCTAAAAAGAAACCAGAATATGTCGGCGAAGTTATTGATGCTCTCTTGGAAATTCCGGAATATAGAGAATATGCAAAAAGAAGTGGGGGTCCTAAAATATTTTCTGGCAGTGAACAAAATCGTGCAGGAAAGATAGCAGCTCTTGAGTTTGCTGGAGGAACAAGCTATAACGCCAAGATGTATCAAAAACTTGCTGATGCTGGCATTGGAACAATTATTTCAATGCATCAAAGTGAGGAGAATAGAAAAGAAGCACAAGCTGCTCATATTAACGTTATTGTGGCTGGACATCTGGCTTCTGATTCAATCGGTATGAATTTGTTTTTGGATGAGCTTGAAAAGAAGGGAATTGAAATTGTGCCATGTAGTGGACTTATCCGTGTTAGTAGGGTAAAGAAGACAAAAGTTAAGTAATCTGTTTTGCTTTTATTATTATTTTAAAAATTTTGAAATCAGAATTTCGAACCTTGCCTACCGGCAGGCAGGTTTCGAATCAAGTCTGAATGATTAATGTTTTAATGATTTGAACATTAATCATTCATTCAAAATTCAAAATTCAAAATTCAAAATTATCTGATGAATTTTAAAAAAACAACTTTAAAAAATGGACTTCGCGTTTTGACTATTCCTATGCGAGGAACGCAGACGGCGACCGTCATGATTATGGTTGGAGTTGGTTCGCGCTACGAAACTGAAAAACAAGCAGGACTTTCTCATTTTATTGAGCACATGCTTTTTAAGGGAACTGAAAAGCGTCCGACAGCGCAATCAATTTCAGAAGAGCTTGATGCTATTGGCGGCGAATTCAATGCATTTACGGCAAAAGATAAGACTGCTTATTATGCGAAAGTTGATTCTAAACATATCGGCACCGCTTTTGATGTGGTGGCAGATATTTTTCTTAATTCTAAAATTGAACAGGTTGAGGTGAATAGAGAGCGTGGACCAATTTTGCAAGAACTAAGTATGTATGAAGATGAACCTCGCCGAAGTGTAGGCGATGAATTCGAAGAATTGCTTTATCCTGGTGTTTCCATGGGGAAAAATATTGTTGGAAATAAAAACAGTATTAATGCTTTCATGCGAAAGGATTTTGTTTCTTTTATGAAGAGATATTACACAGCGAGCGACACTGTCATTTGCGTGGCTGGAAAATTTGATGAGAAAAAAATTCTAACGCATATTGAAAAATATTTTTCAGCTCTTCCTTCTGGAAAAAAGCCAACTTTCAAAAAAGTTAGTGAAAAACAATCTATCCCTCAAATAAAAATAAAATTCAAAAAAACAGATCAGACGCACGTCATTGTGGGAAATCGCGCTTATCATCAAAATCACAAGGATCGCTACGTTCTTGGTCTTATCTCTGTTATTCTTGGGGGTAATATGAGTAGTCGCCTATTTATTGAAGTACGAGAGCGAAGAGGACTAGCTTATTTCGTGCATACCAGTGTGGACACCTATCAAGACTGCGGATACATTTCTACTCAAGCAGGTGTTGAACATGGAAAACTTGAGCAGACAATAAGAGTTATCCTGGAAGAATATAAGAAGATTGCTATCAGTGGCGTTAGTGAAAAAGAACTGCAAAATGCCAAAGATTACATCAAGGGTCGTTCAATTATGGGCTTCGAGGCATCTGACGATGTAGCTATGTTTTTTATTGACCAGGAAATGCACAAGGAAAAAATTCTTACACCTGAAGAAGTTTTTGCTAAGATAGATGCGGTGACTGAACAAGATGTTCTGCGTGTTTGCAAGGATATTTTTTGCCAAGAAAAACTTAACTGTGCAATTGTGGGACCACACAAAAATCAGAAAAAAATCGAGGAAATACTAAATAGCTAGCAAGTGTAGATAAGTGACGAGTGACTCAGTGACGAGTGACTAGTTATTTTTTTGTCACTAGTCATCAGGTCACTTGTCACTATTAAATTCAAAAGTATGTACGAGAAAAAAACTACCGACATTTCAACTGGTTTTATTATAAGAACAATCGCTATTATTCTCGGTCTTTGGTTTTTATATCTAGTTCGCGATATCGTAGCTTTATTTTTCTTGTCGGTGATTTTAACAGCCACGCTTGATCCAGTAATTGATTGGATGAATAAACGTAGAGTAGACCGGTCATTTGGAATTATTATTATTTATTTTGCATTGTTTTTGATTATTGGGCTATTTGTTTCATTTGCCACGCCGCCGCTCGTTAGTCAATTTAAAAACTTTGCTCAAAACCTTCCTGAATATAGCGCTTCTTTTGCTGATACTTTTGCTGGCATTGAGAAATACGCATTGTCATACGGAATCACCTTCGATAGTCATAATTTTTTGCAAAATATGACGGGTAATCTTTTCCAATCTTCTAGTCAATTTTTTGGAGCAACTGTTGGAGTTTTCTCTTTCTTTATTTCTTTGTTAGTAATTTTGGCGTTAACTTTCTATATGTCAGTAAAGGAGGACGGGATGAATAAATTTTTAGTTTCCATTACTCCTGAAAACCATCATGAGTATGTTATTTCAGTAGCGGATCGTATAAAGTTAAAAATAGGTAAATGGCTAGGTGGTCAAATTTTATTAATGTTAATAATTTTTGTTCTTGATTTTGTCGCTCTTTCTATTTTTAATATACCTTATGCTCTTGCGCTTGCTCTCCTCGCGGGCTTACTGGAAATTGTTCCATATCTTGGTCCTATTATTTCAGCCTCACTTGCTTCACTAGTCGGCTTTTTTATTTCACCAATGACTGGATTAATTGTGCTCGGAGTGCTTACTGTGATTCAACAAATGGAAAGTCACATCATAGTTCCTCAAATAATGAAAAAAGCAGTTGGGCTTAATCCTGTGGTGGTGATACTTTCACTTTTAATAGGTGCTAAGCTCGGCGGCACTCTTGGTGCTATCCTAGCAGTTCCAATTGCTACTTCAATCGGCGTGATTATAGGCGACTTAGTAGATAAAAATGAGGTTAGTTACTAATTTCTAGTTACTGAAGGTATGTCTGACCAATTAAGTAAAAATATTTTAGCCACTATAATTTATTATGATGGACTTGATTATCCATTGACCGCATTTGAAGTGTGGCGATATTTGATTAGGACCGATTATTACAATCAGGGAAATGCTTTAATTGAAGTGTCTCTGCTTGAGATCATGAAACATTTGGAAAGCAAAGAATTGGCTGTTTTTATCAGGCAATTAAATGGATTTTATTTTCTTAAAGAGCGAGATAATTTAGTTAGTAAGAGGACTGCTAACGGAAAAATTTCAACTGGAAAGTTGAAGCGACTAAGGCGCATTGCTTGGGTATTACGTTTTGTTCCGTTTGTAAGAATGATAGGTGTAACTGGGGGATTAGCTATGAAAAACGCAAATGCGAAAAGTGACTGGGATTTATTGCTTGTTATTAAATATGGAAAAATTTGGACAGGCAGAACGCTTATTACATTAGTGACGCATTTCCTTGGCAGGCGTCGTTATGGCAATAAGATAATCGATAGGGTATGTTTGAATTTTTTTATTACCGATCAGTCATTGGAAGTGATAACTAAGGATTTATTTTCAGCTAATGAATATATGTTTTTGTTTCCGTTATTCGGTTGGGAAACTTATCATAGGTTTCAAATTAAAAATCATTGGATTAAAGGCATGAAGCCACATTATGGTTTGGATGAAATATCCCCGCTCAAATTATTGAGCGATTCCTTGTGGTCAAGAAAAATTCGGCAATTGGGTGAAAAAATGATTGGTTTTGATTTGATTGAAAATATATTAAGAAAGATTGAAAAAAAACGAATCATGAATAATCCAAAAACTCACCAGGAGGGAAGTTTGGTATATGCTAATGATGACGCTCTAGTTTTTCTTCCAAGTCCTCATGGGCCCAAGATTTTTGAACAATTCAAAGAAAAAGTAAATCAATTGAGTGTTTAATTTGATATTGGAGTTATACATGGCTAACATATGATCAAGATCTCGCACACTCTCATATTTTTTACTTTAAGTGAGGCAAAATAAGATGATTTGTCTTGACTTTTACTGTGGATTTTGGTAAATTTATGTTTGTAATGGCATTAAGTAATCATTTGAAATTTTTATGAAATTTATAACTATAGCTCAACTCGTGGTGGCCTTGGGACTTACGGTTTCAATCCTGATGCAAAACAGAGGCAGCGGTCTCAGTAGTGCATTTGGTGGAGATTTTGGCGGCTATTATACAAAACGAGGTGTAGAAAAATTTCTCTTTTACGTCTCAATTTTCTTGGGAGTATGTTTTATTGGTTTGGCTATCGCAACTATTGTAGTTGCAAACAGCTAACTGTTGCAGCAGGCTCTAAGTTTTTTTTAATAATTTTATCTAAAATCTTATTAGTAACTACACTAACGATAAAATACGTTTCCTATATCCAAAGAATTGGAGAGCAATCGGGAAGGCGTTATCTTTTAAGGAAAAATTTATTGTAACCGGACTGCTTTTGATTATCGCGGTTTCTTTTGTTGTGTGGGCTGGCTCTTTTTATTTTGATATCACAAAAACTGTACCTAAATTTGGTGGCCAATACATCGAGGGAATTGTTGGGCAACCGCTTTATGTGAATCCATTGATTTCTCAAACAAGTGAAGCTGACAGTGATTTGGCACAAATAATTTTCAGTGGTCTTTTTAAGTATGATAAAAGTGGTAATGTTGTGCCTGATTTAGCTCAAGACTTCACTATTAGTGAAGATCAAAAGACTTATACTATAAATTTGAAAAAAAATGTTTTGTGGCATGATGGCGAGCCCTTGGCGGTGGATGATGTATTTTTTACTTATAGTGTCCTTCAGGATCCAGCCTATAAAAGTCCACTCAGGCAAGGTTTTCAGGGAGTGGATGTTAGTATTGGTGAAAATCAAACCATCGTATTTAATTTAAAATCACCCTACGTAGGATTCCTTGATAATTTGACGGTTGGAATATTGCCAAAACATATCTGGGAAAATATCGCACCTGAAAAATTTGCTCTTGCTGAATATAATTTGCATCCCATTGGAAGTGGACCATTTGCATTTTCAGATTTTCAAAAGGATTCCAATGGAAATATTCTAACTTTTACTTTGGCTGCTTTTAAAAATTATTATGATGGGAAAGCATATATTTCCAAGATGACTTTCAACTTCTATCCTGATGATACTACGCTTATTGCTGCCTATAATAAAAAGGAGGTTATGGGTATGGGAAGTATTCCTCCTGAAAATGTTAAGGATATCAAGAATGTTAAAAGTACCAATCTTCATGAGTTAGTAATCCCGCGATATTTTTCTGTCTTTTTAAATCAAACTAAGAGTTTAGTTCTTGCAAACGATGAAGTTCGCTTAGCGCTTAATATGAGCGTTGATAGAAAACAAATAATAGAAACACTTCTTCATGGAGAAGGTGCGCCTTTGTCGTCGCCATTTTTTCCACAAATGAAGGGGTATGATGAATCAAAACAAATTCAAACAGATATGGAGGCTGCCAATAAAAAATTAGACGAAGCTGGATGGGTCTTGGATACAAATGAGAATGTGCGTAAAAAGGGTACAACTACCCTTGAATTCGAGCTGGTGACAACTGATTGGCCAGAGCTCAATCAAACCGCTAACTTGCTTAAAGAACAATGGGCTAAAGTTGGAGCTAAAGTTAATGTGAAAGTTTTGAGTGTTTCAGATTTGCAACAGAATTATATTAAAACTAGAGAATACGACAGCTTGCTTTTCGGTCAAGCTATAAGTTTCAATCCAGATCTTTATTCCTTTTGGCATTCTTCCCAGAAACGTGACCCGGGACTTAATCTGTCGCTTTTTGACAATAAGGAGGCCGATGGAATCTTGGAAAATGTCCGCCAAGAGATGGATGAAAATGTGCGAAATGAGGACTTTAAAAAATTCCAATCTATTCTTGCAGATGAAGTTCCAGCAGTGTTTCTTTATGGACGTTATTATTTGTTTCCAACCAGTGCGGCGCTTCAAGGTATCGATGCTCAAAATATAAATAATCCTCAGCAACGCTTTGTTGGCGTGGATAAGTGGTTCGTGAAAACAAGCAGGGTGTTAAAATAAAAAGAATCAAGAGTTAAGAATCAAGAATCAGGGGGTCTAGCAATCCATGATTCGTAATTCGTGATTCATGATTCAATAAATAAATGAATATCGATTTTACAAATGTTCCTAAGCATTATGCGGCGCGAACACATGAAAAAATGCAAGATGTTTTGATGGACCCAAATGGAAACGGTCCTGAAGTTCACTACTACATGATTAGAGGTGGGGTTGAACAAAAAAATACTACGGTTTGGGAACCTGGAACAATATCTGGAGAATATATAAAGACTTATGGGCATTATCATGTTGGGGACTTGAGTGAAAAATACATGATTGCTTTCGGCGAAGGTGTAGCTTTACTTCAAAAATTAGTAGAAAATGAAAAAGGCGAAATGGTTGCTGACCAAGTGGCCGAATTCAAAGCGGTGGTTGTTAAAACGGGGGATGAAGTTTTTATGCCTATTAAATTTGGACATCTTCTTGCTAACACTGGAAAAACTTATTTAGTAACCATTGATGATAGCCCGGTGGATTTTGAAGATCGAGACCCATCCAGTTTTCCAGGTCATGCAGACTATGAACTTGTGAAAAAAATGAGAGGATTTGCTTATTATGTTGTTGAACACGAAGGAAAAGTAGCGCTCAAGAAAAATCCCTTATATAAAACTATAGAAAAAGAAGATCTTGGAGGCCTGCCTGTGATTGACTAGTTGCTATAGTTTTCATAAAAAATCGGAGAAGAACTCCGATTTTTTCGTGTGTATATATGGGTTGGACGCATTCTTTCGCATTATGTATAATAAAAAAGCTAGAAACTTGCATTTTATACTAAATACTAAATACGATATACGAAATACTATGTACAGCATTATTCTTTGTGGTGGGAGTGGAACACGACTTTGGCCGCTATCCAGAAAAAATTTTTCCAAACAGTTTTTGAAATTGTATTCTGATAAGTCGATGATTCAGGAGACTTTTGATCGTATGTCAGGAGTTGTAGCTAAAGAAAATATTTATTTCGTTACTGGTAAAGACAACGTATACAATGTTTTCAATCAGATTAGTGAAATATATCCAGGGTTCCAAAAGCAGCAGATTATTATTGAACCTGTAGCTAGAGACACTACTCCGGCAATTATGTTGGCGGTAAAATATCTACATGAAAAAATCGGGGTAGATGTTAATGTTCCCATTATTGAAGTTCACTCGGATCATTTCATTGGAAAAAAAGAAGTTTATCAAGAGTTGGCAAAAAGGGCGCTAGCGTCTTTAGGAAATAATATTGGGCTTATTGGTATAACTCCAACAAAACCTGACACTAGATTAGGACACATTGAGAAAGGTGAAAAAGAAAATGATCATTTTCGCGTGGCATCTTTCAAGGAAAAACCTGATCTTGAAACTGCCAAAAAGTTTTTAGCCACAGGAAAATATGTATGGAATGCTGGCATGTATATGTTCAACATTCAAACATTTATCAATGAATTGGAAATATGTGATCGCGAGATGTTTGAACTTTACAAGCAAGAATATGAAGTTTTTGTGGCTAACTTCGAAAAAATGCCAAAAATAGCCATAGATTATGTTTTAGCTGAGCGTTCAAAAAAAGTGATAATGTTTGAAGGTGATTTTGATTGGAGTGATATCGGTTCATTCGATGAATTAGCGGAAGTGGCTGAGCGCGGCTATGCTGCGAATACTAAGCGTTTGGAATTTGATTCAAAAAATGTTTATACCAATTCAATCAGTGGTCGCCTCATTGTTACGGTTGGAGTTGATGATATCAATGTGGTGGAAAATAATGATGTTATCTTGATTCAGAAAAAAGGTAAAAGCGCTGAGATGAAAAATGTCGTAGAATATCTTAAAGAGCATAATTATAAGGAGGTAGAACATAATATTGAAGTACAACGTCCATGGGGTAAATATGAAGTTTTGATTGATGAAAAAAATCATAAGGTGAAAAAAATTACAGTTTTACCAGGATCAACTTTGAGCTTGCAGTCGCATGAACGCCGCTCAGAACATTGGGTGGTTGTAAAAGGAATAGCGCAAGTTGTGAATGGCGAGGATTTATTGGTTTTGCATGAAAATCAGAGCACATATATCCCTGCGACTTCTAAGCATCGACTTTCCAACCCAGGACTTGTCGATTTGGAAATTATTGAAGTTCAAACCGGTGATTATTTGGAAGAGGATGACATTGTTAGATACGAAGATACATACGGAAGGAAGTAGGGATTTAGCGTATATATGATATATAGAAATGAGCTTATCAATAAGCTCATTTTTTTAAAAATCGCATGTTATGTTAAAAGATAAAATTTTGTGATATAATTTATACATATCATTTATTTTAAAAACATTATTTGTTGATATGAAAATAAAATTATTTCTTAGTAAAATAAAAACTTGGATTACTGACCATTATCACATCCTTTTCAAATCTGCTGCAGTCAACCATCTTCGCATTCAGGAGCTCATGAAAAATCCTGATGGAACCTATCAATTGACTGTGAAATTCGGTTCATATTCAGAACTTAAAAATTATCAAAAAAAACTTAGGCGTCTCACGGTTAGTCTTTCTTCGGCTGTGGCAATGGTCGCGGTGGCTGTGATTGTGGCGCCGTATGTGATGAATCCGAACCGTTCGAGTGCGGCAAATTATTCTTGGGTTCAAGCTAGTTGGGATGCGGTTGGAAATATAGGTGCGACAATTGAACATCCAGCACAGGGTACAACATATGTCTCCAAAGAAAATATTGATATTGCTGATAATATTCCTGATAGTACAAAAGATTTGAAATTGGCTGCAATTGCAGGACAGAAGAAATATACCAACACTGGAAATCAAGATGACTCTGGAGCATTGGATGGAGGATTTAATATGTCTGGCGCTGATTTCCAGGGCGGTAATGTAGCATTGGGATCTGATGCAGGAGGAAATCTTCAGCTCGGAACAGCTGCAATTTCGGTTGATGCTGCGAGAATAGCAACGAGAGGTAATCACTCCCTTGCGATCAAAACCGACGGAACTCTTTGGGCATGGGGGCGCAACACCAATGGACAATTAGGAGATGGCTCCAATACGCACAGAACCACCCCCGTCCAAATCGCCGCTGACTCCACCTTTTCCTCTGTCGCCGCCGGGGAGGTACACTCTTTAGCGATCAAAACCGATGGTACGCTCTGGGCATGGGGATCCAACACCAGTGGACAATTAGGAGATGGCTCCACTACACAAAGAATCACCCCCGTCCAAATCGCCGCCGGCTCCACCTTCTCTGCTATTACCGCGGGAGAGGTTCACTCCCTTGCGATCAAAACCGACGGAACTCTTTGGGCATGGGGAAATAATGCTAACGCACAATTAGGAGATGGCTCCACTACACAAAGAATCACCCCCGTCCAAATCGCCGCCGGCTCCACCTTCTCCGCTGTCGCCGCGGGAACTAATCACTCGCTAGCCCTTAAAACCGGCGGAACTCTTTGGGCGTGGGGAGCCAACAGCAGTGGACAATTAGGAGATGGCTCCACTACACAAAGAACCACCCCCGTCCAAATCGCCGCCGGCTCCACCTTCTCTACTATAGCCGCCGGGTGGGATCACTCGCTAGCCCTTAAAACCGGCGGAACTCTTTGGGCGTGGGGGCGCAACATTTATGGACAGGTTGGAAATAATTCGACTACCAACAGAACCACCCCCGTCCAAATCGCCGCCGGCTCCACCTTCTCCGCTGTCGCCGGTGGAAATAATCACTCCCTTGCGATCAAAACCGACGGTACGCTCTGGGCATGGGGGTCAAACGCCTATGGACAATTAGGAGATGGCTCCACTACGCAAAGAAACGCCCCCGTCCAAATCGCCGCCGGCTCCACCTTTTCCGCAATTTCTGGTGGAATTGATAGTTCTGTTGTAATAAAACCAGACGGCACACTCTGGGCGTGGGGAGTTAACTACTATGGACAATTAGGGAACGATTCCTACATAAATAGTAGTATCCCTGGTAAAATAAAGGCTAGTTCAAGTAGCACTACGGGGTTTGTAAACGCCTCCATCCTGAGCGCCGGGCCCCTGGGGGCTCGTTCGATGGCCATTAAAACAGACGGCACACTCTGGGCGTGGGGATACAACAGTACTGGGGAACTGGGAGATGGAAGCACCACGAATAGGAGAACTCCATATAATGTGGCCGCCGGCTCCACCTTTTCCGCTGTCGCCAGTGGGCAAAACCACTCTGTGGCAGTTAAGACAGATGGTACGCTCTGGTCATGGGGGGATAGTACCTACGGGCAAATAGGGGATACTTATACCGCCCAAAGAACCGCCCCCGTCCAAATCGCCGCCGGCTCCACCTTCTCCACTATAGCCGCCGGCTTCGCTCACTCCTTGGCCATTAAAACAGATGGTACGCTCTGGTCATGGGGGTACAACAGCAATGGACAATTAGGAGATGGCTCCATTACGCAAAGAAACGCCCCCGTCCAAATCGCCGCCGGCTCCACCTTCTCCGCCATTTCAGCCGGGCAGTATCACTCGCTAGCCCTTAAAACCGACGGAACTCTTTGGGCATGGGGAGCCAATAGTAGCGGACAATTAGGAGATGGCTCCATTACGCAAAGAACCACCCCCGTCCAAATCGACGCCGGCTCCACCTTCTCCGCTGTCGCCGCCGGAAGCTTTCACTCTTTAGCGCTTAAAACAAACGGAACTCTTTGGGTATGGGGAAGTAACGGATATGGACAACTGGCAGACGGAACCTTTAATCAAAGAACCACTCCATTTAATGTGGCCTCCGGCTCCACCTTCTCCGCCATTGCCACAGGAAACGGTCACTCGCTTGCCCTTAAAACCGACGGAACTCTTTGGGGGGCCGGAAGTAATAGCTTAGGGGCGCTAGGGACTGGAGGCCCTCTTGTTAATACGACTGAGCTCGTCCAAATCGCTGCCGGCTCCACCTTTCCAATTATCACAGCTAATGTGTATCATTCTCTAGCAATCAAAACAGACGGTACGCTCTGGGCGTGGGGGTATAATAGTAGTGGGCAACTAGGGGATAATACCGCTACACAAAGAACCACCCCCATTCAAACACAAGTATATACATACAGCGACTTCAGTGTATTGGGAGATGTGTCATATTTCGCAAATGGAACATACACTTCGCCAGTAATCAACACGGGTCAGAAGAATCAGAGCTGGGGAAATATGATTTGGAATGCGGCGTTGCCGACAAATCGTACGCTTGCTATTAAGGCGCGTTCATGCGACGATGCAGCATGTTCCAGCGCTGAAACTATCAATGAAGCTGCAACTAAGGCCTGGACAAATTGCGGCGAGCTTTCTTCAGTGGATGGTGCAAATTCAGTATCACTGACTTCCGCATCTCCAAATTGTATTACCAATGGAGATAGATATATACAATATCAAGCAATTTTCGGTGGAACCAATATAACTGCAACTCCGAAGCTTTATGATATTGCACCAAGTTTCAATTATTACTCAACAACTCTCCAAAAACTCATTTCATCTCCTTTTAATTCAACGGATAAATACACCTCAATTGGCAACCTGACTTGGAACGCAACTGATGATGCTGCGCAAGGAACAATTGAATTTCAAATAAGAACAGCAAATTCGCAAGCAAATCTGGCGACGGCTAAGTGGTGCGGACCGACTAAGTGTGCCGAAGATCCAAATTTGCCGGGTGGAAAAATGGCTGATGCTGTTACTGATAGTGACTTTTATATCAGTAAAACTGGAAACACGATCAATTCTTTGCAATCAGATCATAATGACAATCAATGGCTTCAATACGCATTGTTCATAAAATCAGCAGAAGGAAATGAATCGCCGATTCTTTCTGACGTAACAACTTCTTTTGCTTTTAATAATCCTCCAAGCGTTTCTTTGTTGCCTAACGCTCCAAATCAAATTTCTGGTGGAATTGATAAAGGTAAAATCAAAGTAGAATATCAAATGTCTGACACTGAGCAGTTAAGTGCGCAAACTCGTCTTTTCTATCAACCAGGTGAAATCGTAGTTGGCGGAACTGGCATCAACGAAAATGGATTGGAGGATATTATGCTTACGCACGACGAAGGAATTGTAATCCCAAATTCTGGGACAATTTTAGTTGATCAAGAATTGATTGCATATAGTGGAATAGTAGTAAATAGTCCAACGCAAGCTACACTTACTGTTACTGGCAGGGCGCAGCAATTTGCTGCAGGCGCTTTTATGAATGCAAGCGAGTTTCATCTTGTTGGCGCGAAAGTATTTTTTTCAGCTCTAAATCCAACGGGGCAAATCAATGCTCTTTATAACACTGATTCAACCACGTATTCCACGCTGTGGAATGCCAAGTCTGACGCCACTTTTGATTTGGATGGAAAAAAGTGGACAAAATTCCGTGTGGCACTGGCCGCAAATGATGGATATGAATTAGATGGTCGTCGCACAGGCGTGGCAATCAGCGATGAGTTTGTGGTTGATTTTGGAAAACCCATCATTGAAAATATTACTTCGACTACCACTGACGGGAAGTATAGTGTGGCAACCGGAGTTGATATTAACGTGACAATTAATTTTGTAGATAGCGAGGGCAGCGCGAAAAATGTCACCTCAACTGGCACGGTTAACATTGTTTTGGAGACAGGAGACAATGATTATAACTGCTTGGTTTCTGAAATTACAATTCCAAGCAGTAGCGCAGTATGTTCATATCAAGTAAATGATGGAGATGCTAGCAACGATCTGAATGCAAAATCAGTCTCGGGAAATATTGTTGATCAGTTCGGTAATGCTTTATCGCCGCTTACAATTCCTCAAGATAATAATCTGGCGGATCTTAAAAATATCATTATTGATACTGCTGCTCCAGTTGTAGACAATATCACACCAGTAGCAAATGCTTTCATAAATTCAACAACGTCTGCTGAAAATGGATCAGATATTTCATACACCACTAATGAAACCTTGATAGCTGGATCATATATTAAATTCACTTCAACATCCGGCACCGATATTGGAACGCTATACACCTGTACACTACAGGGAACTGCTCTTAATAGTGGAACGCATAATAATTTTGAATTAAAATCAGATACGAATAATTGTGTCGAAGCTCAAACTGCACTTAATGATGAATCAATTTATACATTTACAATTCATGCTATTGATGAAGCAAGTAATGCCATGGATGCAACAAACTTGGGAATAACTTTCGACACAATTAATCCTAGTGCTTCATTAGTTTCTCTAGTAAACGATTTGTTTATCAACTCAGTTACTAGTGCTAATGGGGGTTCTGACATTTCCTATAATCTTAGTGAGGAATTGCAAGCAGGTACATATCTAAAATTTACTCGTACTGATGGAATTGTAGATGTAGGTTCTCCAAGAACTTGTAATTTAACTGGAACGGAATTAGATGAAGGTGAGCACAATAACGTAGATCTGGATGCTGTTTGTGGAGGTTTTTCTCTTGTTGATGGCACTGTCTATTCTGTTGATATGCGTGCAATAGATTTGGCAGGTAACGAAAGTAACGCATCGCAAAAAACTAATATCACATTTGATCAAACAGCACCAATTTTGCTTTCTTTCACTTCTGATAAAGCTAACGTGACAGCGCAGGCTGCTTATGGAAAAGATGAGGTTATTGATATCCGTGCGGTCTATAATGAACCCTTGAACACTGGTTCGACAGTTACTGTTCAATTGGAGAATAGTGCAAACCCAGCTGTGAATGTTGTCTTAAGTAATATTGAAAATGTTAATGAAAAAGGAATTTTGTATGGAACCTTTACGGTTGACGGTCCGAGAAAAGGATATGATACGCAAGATTTAAACATCCATTCGGTTGTATTTGAAAATGCTGTGGACATGGCAGAAAATGCAAAGTCTAATTCAACTGTTTCTGCACTTTCACAAGGAAACTTGGCTGACAATAAAGATATCGCAATTGACACGGGAACTCCGATTCTTATGAGTTTCTCTGCTAAAAAACCCCCATCCACAACATCTGGGTCATTTAAGGATGAATCATTAAGAATCACAGCCACGTATTCCAAGCCGATTGAAACTGGCTCGATAACAATTCATCTTAATACGGAAGATGGAGTGGAAGATAATGCTGATATTTTGCTAAACAACATTTCAGGCTCCACTATATACGGAGACTATGCGATATTATCAGGCGATAATGCTGAGAGCCTCAATGTTTCTCGCATCACAGCCCAAAGTGCAACGGATTTTAAAGGCAATCCACTTACCAATACTGGAACCATGAGTGAGTACGACGCATATTTTGCAGCACTTCCGGGAGAAAGTATTTCTGCCGTAATAAATATCTCCAATATTCAAGTCGATACCACTTCTCCAGCCTTGGGCACCTCTGCAATCTCATATGCGGTAACTAAAACAAACAGCCAAACTCCGACTGCGACTCTTTCAGTAACTGACAATTTTAATCTTTCCGACGGAACCATGCAGTTCTCACTCAATGGAGGAACCAGTTGGTGCGCTGCTATTCCGTTTGCATCTTCGTATGCATTCGATGTTACGAATTCTTCTTGTGGAGGAAATTCTACTAACGAAATCAAGGTAGTCACTGCGAAATTCATAGATCAAGCTGGAAACGAAAGTTCCACTGCAGATACCACAATTGAATATGACAACAGTAAGCCGGTTCTAGAAAAGATTACTGCTGAACAGGGAAGTGGAATTTATGGTCCAGGATCACAAATAAAATTGATTGCGCAATACAATGAAACGCTGGTGGCTGGTTCAAATATGACAATCCAACTTAATAATGGAAAACAGATTTTACTGGACGAGATTGAAAACAATAATCAACTTGTTAAGACTTATACGGTCGGAGTAACTGGAGCATTGGAAGATACTGAAAAACTGAAAGTTGCCTCAATAATCAGTCAGAATGTTTCGGATACTGCTAATCCGACAAACACTCAAGATTCAACCAGTCTTTCCGGAATCACGGACGATATTGATTCCAATAGTATCGTTATCGTGGTTGATACAACTGCTCCGGCTGGAACAATTACTATCGACCGCAGTGCAACTTCAGGACAAATCGTGATAAGTGCAACTGACGTAAACGGAATGGATGAAGCTGAAGTTGAAATTAAAACCATCGATAGCTCCGTTGGTTGCGGTTTTACGAATGCCTGGACTCCATACGCCGGAAAAGAAATTATGGATTTGGTTGAAATAAATGCCAGCGCTATCAAAGGTTGCGTGCAATTCAAAGACAAATCAGGAAACATTTCCGAAACTGTCTCAACTGTGACTCCTGAAACTCCTTCAAATATCCAGCTCGATGATGTTTCCAATGTTGGTCTTACTCCGCCATTTTTTGGTTCAATCTTTACTTGGCAAAAACCTGCCAACTTCGGACAGGATAATGTCTTTTCTCGATATGAGGAATTGAGATGTGAATCACCTGATGGAGAAGATTGTGTTCCTGAGAAAAACAGTTCTCTCTATGTTTCAGATTCAGATTTAAACTATTACTTTAACACCGGTCTTATTGCTGATAAGAAATATTGCTACCAAGTTCGTTTTAGGGATATTCACGGAAACTATTCAAAACTTTCCGAAATAGAATGTTCAGTTACGGGTCAAGCTCCAGCTGTTGTTGATTCTGCGGTTAATGTGGTTTCGGGTCAGGATAATGATATTGTAATCTCTAGCATAACGGAAACAAGCGCAAAAGTAAGTTTTAAAACACAAGACACAGCGCATAGTAATAAACCGATTCCTAGCAAGGCAATCGTTCAAGCTTACAGCAACCCGGAGCTTACGCAACTTGTGGCAACTTCGCCTGAAGAATCTGACTATTTGGTAAATCATGAGATTACGATTGCGGGTCTCTCCGCAGGAATTCAATATTATCTCAAGATTACAGCTACAGATTCTTCGGATATCAATAATTCTAATCGCACGACAACATTGGGATACGTTTCTGATATAAGCACTCCATATTTGACATTCATAACTATTGGAGAATTGAAAACAATCAGTGACGTCAAAGAAGCATTGATTACTGATGCTAAGGCGGTCATTACTTTTAAGACAAATCAAGATGCCAAATGTTTCATTGATTTCAAGGATAGCCTGTCTGCAACTTACAATGATCTTTCCGCTAATATTGAAGCTGATTATGCGAAAAACCATTCCATTACCCTGACCCAACTCATAGCTAAGACATCTTATGATTATAAGATAACCTGCGCGGATAGCAAGATTGCTATTGTCACGTCTGCTGAATATCATTTCATAACTTCTGAAAAAGGCATGACGCAAGGGGAATTGGACGCAACAAGAGATAGTTCAGTACCTGAAATCAGTAATATTGCACTTATGACGGTGACAGGTGAAAACGCGACGATCACTTGGACTACACATGAGGTGGCAAATAGTGTGGTGCTCTATGAAGCTGAGGGAAATGATTTTGTGATGGTAGCGGGAGATTCGACAGTAATGACTGATGTTTCTAAATATGCATCAACACATACTGTTAATGTACGGAATTTGATACCAGCTTCAAAATATTTATTCAGTGTCATGTCAGCTGATGCTTCAGGAAATATCGGTCAGTCCGCGCAATCGACCTTTACCACAAAAGAACCGTCATCACTTTCTTCAATAAAGGTTCTTTCAAAGGCATTGGGTCAAGCTACGATATCTTGGACTACTGGAAGTGCCACATCTTCTTTAGTGGAATACGGCCTCACAACTTCCTATGGAAGCATAAAAGAAGATAGTTCAAAAGTTAAAGAACATTTGGTTACGCTTTCTGATTTGACTCCTGGAGAAACATATCACTTCCGAGTTAAAGGCGAAGATGAGGAGCAAAATACTTTCGCCTCATCCGACATAACCTTCCAACCGAAGTCTCCACCAAAAATTTCTGGTTTCAAAATTGATTCAATAACTGAACATGGTGCAATTGTGACTTATTCAACAAATGTACCAACCGATTCATTGGTAACATATAGTGATGTTGAAGATGAGAATAATTCTGGATTCCAAGGACGTCCAGAAATTGCAACCAAACACGAAACTAAACTCAAGGACCTTTCAAGTGGTACAGAATTCTCAGTGAAACTTAAGGTTAGAGATGAAGAAGGTAATGAAACAGAAGAAACATTTCCAAATTTTATAACTACGAAAGATGAGGCTCCGCCAAAAATTGATCGCGTAAAAACTGACAGCGCCCTTACTCAAAACGACAAGGTCCAAGCTATCATATCTTGGTCAACAGACGAGCTATCGACAGGTGACATCCTTTACAAAGAAGGAAAAGCTGGCGATGAAAAGAAATTTGAAGTAAATTCGGCTCTGTCATTTTCACACATCGGCGTCATCACGAGCTTTAAGTCAGGCGTAGTTTATTATTTCAAGGTAAAATCAACGGATTCTGCTGGAAACACCGTGACTTCTAGTGATTACGCACTTCTAACTCCAAAACAAAGACAGAACATCATTCAAGTGATTATTGGAAACTTCACAGACATATTCGGATGGGCTAAGTTTTAGGAATTAGTAAAAATAGGAAGTAGGAGGTAGGAAAATTGTGCTATTGCTCAAAGAGAAATATAGTATCAACAAAATCGAGGCTTCGGCTCCGATTTTGTTGATTAAAAATGTTCTTTGAAGTTTACTTAATTATATGATATTATTATTGTAAGTAACTGTTTCTAAAAATAAAAAAACAAATTAAAAAATAGAAATAAAAATGGCTGAGCCATGCATAAAAGTTGACCAATTACGGGTGATATATAACAAAGGAAAGTCTAACGAAGTTCGTTCGTTGGACGGTGTTAGTGTGGAAATTTATCCGGAAGAATATATTATCATCTATGGACCTTCCGGTTGTGGAAAATCAACCTTACTTTATGGTATTTCAGGACTTCAGGCTCCATCTTATGGTGACGTCGTGGTGCAAGGAAAAAATCTTGCGCAAATGTCTAAGCGTGAAAAAGTTGAATTTCATCAAACGAGTATCGGAATGGTTTTTCAGGCTTTTTATTTGATTGAAACTCTAACTGTTTTGGATAATGTTTGTTTGCCGAAAGTATTTCGTGGCGAAGGCTTAAAAGAAAGACGCGAAAAGGCCATGGAATTGCTGAGACGTTTTGGAATTGCTGAGCAAGCAGATAGGTTTCCAGCCCAACTATCCGGCGGTCAAAAACAGCGTGTTTCTATTGCTCGCGCCTTGGTGAATAATCCTGACATTATTTTGGCTGACGAACCGGTGGGAAATCTTGATTCTGAATCAGCTCAAAATGTATTGGATATTTTTAAGGAAATTAATGGGCAAGACAAAAAGACTTTGATTATGGTAACGCATAATCCTGATCATTTGGTATATGCTGACCGCATAATCCACATGAAAGATGGGAAAAAAGTCAGTGAGGAAATCAATCACGACAAGCGTCCTAAGGAAGCACTGAAGAAAGAAATTGCTGAAACTCCTGAAGAAATATCAAGTGAACTAAAACTATTGATGCGAACATTTAAAAATCTTTCCCTTCAACAAGTTGGAGTGTTATTGATTCCATTCAAAGCCAAGCAATTACTTTCCCATATAATATCTGAACTTAATGAAGAGCAGATTAGCAGTGCGGAAAACATTTTAAAGGAATTCTTGTTTAAAAATATTGATAGTGGTTTATTAGCTGAGAAATTAGATCTAGATTTTGATAAAGGTGGCGCTGGTTGGAACAAAATGCGAGCTGTCAGTTTTACAGATAGGGTGCAAAAAATTATAGCGCAAACTGAATATCTCAATAGGGAAGAAGAAGCAAGCGTGGTGAATTTTTCAGATTACCTAACATCAACTTATCATTTGAAATTGGATGAAGACATTGTGCTAAGATTTAGAGCATTCATAAAGCTGCGCACGGAAAATAAAATTGACCGCTTTGGTTTACAGCAAAGATTGGATGCACCGAAAACATTAGGTGGTGTGGGGTTATACAAAGGAACTGCAGAAAAAGTTGTGCGAGAAGTGGAACTGATTATGCTTCTTAAATACTCAGCATAAGACAAGAATCATGAATCAAGAATTATGAATCAAGAGGTACGGATTCATAATTCATAATTCATAATTCGTAATTCATTTATTGCTTATTATGCGCTTTATAGATTTATTCAAATTATCGACTCGTATGTTCAAAGCGAGAACGTCTAGGACGCTCTTGACTGTTTTGGGTATGAGTATCGGTATAGCTGCGATTTTATTTTTGGTTTCCTTGGGATACGGTTTGCAGAAAACGTTGTTGGAAAGAATTACGACTTCTGATTCGCTTCTTACCCTTGATGTTTCTGAAGCAAAATCTGGAATAGTTTCGCTGAATAGAGATATGATAAAAAAAATAGAAGAGATGAATGGAGTTGATGAAGTTAGTCCTGCTTTTCAAATTATAACGCAAGGTCGTCTAGATGATTTATCAGCGGATTTGACGACAATCGGATCTAAACCATCTTTCTTGAAATTGGGAGGATTTAAAGCGAGTAAGGGAGTACTTTTATCTGAAGATAATAAAAATGGTATTGTGATAAGTAGTGCTGTTGCTCAGGTTTTTGGAAAAACAGTGGATGAGATGATGGGCAAGGAAATGTCCTTTTCCTTTTTCGTGCCTAAAACTATTGCGCCAGTCGAAGGTGAAGCTGCTGCAGATGTCGCAGCTACTGAAAGTGATTCGGTAGCGCAATCTGAATTTAACAGAGTTGATAGCGATATAAAATATACTATAGTGGGCGCAATAGATGGCGAGGATAATATTGTTTATCTAAATGCTTCTTCGCTTGACGCTCTTAATATTGATCGTTACGGTCAGGTGAAAGTAAAAACAAGTTCAAATGGCGAAATGACAATTATTAGAGATACTATTTTGGAATACGGCTTGCTGGTTTCTTCTCTTTCAGATACGGTGGATCAAGCAAATCAAATATTTAAAGTCTTGCAAATTATTCTGATGCTCTTTGGTGTTATAGCCTTGGTTGTTTCTGCTATTGGTATGTTTAACACTATGACCATCACCTTACTCGAAAGAACAGAAGAAATTGGAATTATGAAATCAATTGGAGCTTCCGACCTTTCCATTTCGGTTATGTTTTTCATGGAATCGGCTATCATGGGATTTTTAGGAGGATGCGCTGGAGTTTCAATAGGTTGGCTCGGAGGACTCGGCTTCAACACTGCAATAAATATGGTAGCTACCAGATTTGGCGGACAAGCGGTAAGTTTGTTTTATAGTCCAACATGGTTCGTGTTGGCAATTCTTGGGTTTTCCGCTGTAGTAGGTTTCATGACTGGTTATGTTCCTGCCAGGCGCGCCAGTAAGATTGATCCTTTGGACGCGCTGAGATACAAGTAGAATGTATTATGTATAGTGTAGAATGTATAAAGTATAAATGCATTTCGAATCCATACATAATACTTTATACAAAATACATTATACATTATATCTGAGCAATAGTTGCTCTTTTTTGTTATTAAAGGCTATAATATTGACATGAAGTTATTATACGGAAAACCTGTTGCTGACAAGATTCTTGATAATCTGAAAGCAGAAATTTCAAAAGAAACTGTAAAGCCTGGGCTCGCAGTTATTTTGGTTGGGGATGATAAAGCATCTCATATATATGTGAATCTTAAGGAAAAGAAAGCCCAGGAAATTGGAATGAATTTCTTTCGTTTTGATCTTTTGAAAAATGTCACTCAAGGAGAAATTATTGAGCGAATTGAAATGCTAAATAATGACCGTATGGTCAATGGAATTATTGTGCAGCTTCCTTTGCCGGAAGGATTTGATACTGAAAAAATCATAACAAGTATTGACCCTAAGAAGGATGCTGATGGATTCCATTTGGAGAACACAAAGAAATTCTTGTTTGGGAAAGGGGATATCTGGCCAGTTTTTCCGCGCGCTATCGTTAGTCTCCTGGAGAGTAGTAAGGAGGATATTGTTGGAAAAAAAGCGATTGTTGTGGCTAACTCGCAAGAGTTTGGTAGTATAATGGTTGCAGCTTTAAACCAAAAAGGCTTAGAGGCTGAATATGTCATTTCAAATGATATATCTTCAAATCTTGGGAAAATAGAGGGCGCTGATGTCGTGGTAAGCGCTGTGGGCTCGCCAGGGCTCTTGAAGGGCCAAATGTTTAAAAGTGGCTCCATTGTTATTGATGGAGGCATCGAGAAGGTTGGCGAACAAGTTTTTGGCGACGTAGATTTTGGCTCAACAGAAGGCCTTTCGGGATTTATTACTCCTGTTCCAGGCGGTGTTGGGCCGCTAACGATCGCATGCCTTTTGGAAAATACATACTTGGCATTCAGGAATCAGCCTTAAAAGTCACTTTTCTACTGCAATTTTCAAATTCCGGCTGCAAAACTTTCAGTCTCGTCATGTTACCTATGGGTAGCATTCCTCAACCTTCAAGTCTTTCGCGCGGAATTTGAAAATTTCGTGAACGAAAAGACTTTCACGGCTGATTCTAGGCTCAACAGAAATAAATTGTTATATTGTTAAACTGTTAAATTGTTGGGTTTATACATTGCTAAATTGCTTTTTAATTGCTAACATAAAGGAAATTAGCGGTTTTTAACAATGTAGCAATATAACAGTTTAGCAATATAATTTATATGAAATACGAACCAAAAAATATTGAAAAGAAATGGCAGCAATATTGGGAAGAAAAAGGAATCAATAAAAATTATTCTCGAGAGAAGAAATTTTATGCTTTGGATATGTTTCCATATCCATCAGGAGTAGGTCTTCACGTTGGTCATCCGAAAGGTTACATCGCAACTGACGTTGTGAGCCGTTTCAAAATGCTTAACGGTTTCAGTGTTCTTCATCCAATGGGTTGGGATGCTTTCGGTCTTCCTGCTGAAAATTATGCGATAAAGAATAAAAGTAATCCTAATGTTTTTACTGCTAAAAGTATAGCAACTTACAAGAAGCAACTGGAAATGTTCGGATTTACTTACGATTGGGATAGAGAGATTAACACTACGGATCCTGAATATTACAAATGGACACAATGGATTTTCTTGAAACTTTTTGAAAAAGGTTTGGCTTATGAGTCAAATGCTCCTATTAATTGGTGTCCTAGTTGCAAAACAGGACTTTCAAATGAGGATTTGGAAAATGGAAAGTGCGAAAGATGTGGCAGCGACGTGGAGCAAAAACCAATGCGACAGTGGGTTTTGAAAATGACTGAATATGCAGACAGACTTTTGTATGACTTGGATAGTCAGGATTTGGACTGGGAAGACATGATTGTCCAGCAGCAGAAAAATTGGATTGGCAGAAGTGAAGGTGTTCAATTCGAAATAAAAATTAAGGACTCTGAAGAAAAAATCGAAGTCTATACTACAAGAATCGATACGGTTTTCGGAATTACTTATGCGGTTGTTGCTCCTGAGCATGAGATTATTGAAAAAATAAAAGAAAAAATCTCTAACTATTCCGAAGTCGAAAAATATATTGAAGATGCAAATAAAAAAACGAACTTAGAAAGAACAGAACTTCAAAAGGAAAAAACTGGTGTGAAATTGGAAGGTGTGAAAGTTGTAAATCCCTTCACTAAGGAAGTCATCCCTCTTTTTGTGGCTGATTATGTTCTGGGTGGATACGGAACAGGCGCAGTTATGGCAGTTCCAGCACATGATGAAAGAGATTTTGAATTTGCATTCAAACAAGGTCTTGATGTTATTGAAGTTGTATTGGGAGGAATTATTTCAGAGAAAGCTTTTACTGAAGATGGAATACTTATTAATTCTGATAAATATGACGGACTTACCTCCGAGCAAGCACGAGAAAAGATGGCTGACTGGCTTGAGAAAGAAGGAATTGGAAAAAGAAAAGTGAACTATAAAATGAGGGACTGGGTATATTCTAGGCAGCGTTATTGGGGAGAGCCGATTCCAATTATTCACTGCGAAAAGTGTGGCGCTGTTGGTGTGCCTGAAGAGCAATTGCCAGTCACGCTTCCTGATGTTGAAAATTATGAACCGACTGGAACAGGTGAATCGCCCTTAGCAAATATTCATGAATGGGTGAACACCACTTGTCCAAAATGTGGCGGCAGCGCTAAACGTGAAACTAACACGATGCCGCAATGGGGTGGATCTTCTTGGTATTATCTTCGTTACATTGATCCAAAAAATGATAAAGAATTAGTTAGCAAAGAACTTGAAAAAGAGTGGATGCCAGTTGATTTATATGTGGGAGGCGCTGAGCATGCGACCAGACATCTTTTGTATGCAAGATTCTGGCATAAATTTTTATATGACATTGGAGTTGTTTCCACGACTGAACCGTTTAAAAAATTAGTGCACGTAGGACTCATTATGGCTGAAGATGGAAGGAAGATGAGTAAACGTTGGAATAATGTTGTTAATCCTGATGATGTTATTGCAGAATTTGGAGCGGATTCCATGAGGCTTTACGAAATGTTTATGGGTCCTTTTTCACAAAGCGTTGCTTGGAGCACTGCTGGTGTTAAAGGTGTGCGAAAGTTTTTGGATAAAGTGTGGAAGTTACAGGGGCGAATCATGAATCATGAATCAGGAATCAAGAATAAGAAAATTGATTCATTGGTGCATAAAACTATAAAAAAAGTTGGTGAGGATATTGAAAATTTCAGATTCAATACCGCAATTTCTGCGATGATGATTTTAGTAAACGCAATGGAAAAGGAATCGCAATTATCGGTTACTAGTTACGAGTTACTGATTACTATCCTATCTCCGTTTGCTCCACATATTGCGGAAGAGATTTGGCAAGAAAAACTTGGAAATAAGCAGTCAATTTTCTTGGCATCTTGGCCACAATTTGATGCTGATTTAGCAAGAGATGAGGAGATGGAAATAGTTGTGCAAGTGAACGGAAAAGTTCGCGAGCGACTGATGGTGGCCGCTGATGTGACGGAAGATGAAATCAAAGAAACTGCTCTTGAGAGTGAAAAGGTAAAGGTTTTCACTGAAGGAAAAGAAATTAAAAAAGTAATTTTCGTGCCCGGCAAACTACTGAATATAGTCATTTAAGTATTCTAGCTGTGGTGTTGGATTGCTCGATCGTTTTCATTTTTTGAGCACGCTTTTGGATAAAATACTCAATATCCAAAAGCTCAAGGGATACTGTCGTATCTATTGGCCAAAAATAAAAACGATCTCACAAATGCATTTGTATCCGCATCCTTGCATCCTTTTGCACCATATGAAGTACGTAAGCGAAATCTTTGCCACAGTATCTTCATCAGGTGCGAGTTTTCTTCCCGCCTGCAACGCTTTGCGTAGCAATGCGGGCAGGTCCTCCAGGTTTCTTTTGCGGAAAAAGAAATGTGGAAATAAATTTCACTGATAAAATTTTGTATGCAGATAGTAATCCTAGCAGCTGGTCGTGGAACTCGCATGAAAGACCTTACTGACAATGTTCCAAAGCCGATGCTGCAAATAAACGGCAAGCCTATCTTGGCTTACAAATTAGAGGCGCTTCCTGAAGAAATTGACGAAGTTATTTTCGTAGTGGGTTATTTTGGTAATCAAATTCAACAATATTTCGGTGAGGTTTATGCTGGAAGAAAAATTACCTATGTTGTTCAAGAAGAGTTAAATGGCACAGGCGGAGCAGTGAATTTAGTTAAAGATTTGATTGGCGATGATTTCTTGGTGATGATGGGGGATGATCTGTATCTGCGCTTGGATATCCAAAATTGCTTGAAGCACGACCTGGCTGTGTTGGGGCTGGAAGTTAGTAATCCAAATAAGTTTGGAATAATTTCTTTGAATTCTGATGGCAGCCTAGCTGAAATAATTGAGAAGCCAGAAATTCCCGGACCTGCGCTGGCTAATATTGGCCTATATAAACTCAATAAAAAGTTTTTCGATTACGCGATGGTTTCAATTGGCAGAGGAGAATATGGCTTACCTCAAACTTTAGCGCAAATGGCAAAAGACTTTCCAGTGAAAGTTGAAAAAGCACTGGATTGGTTTCCGATTGGAAATCCTGATGACCTCGAAAAAGCTGCGGAAATTATTGATAAATTTTTGTAGAAATATGGAAAAAAGAAGAATTGTTACAATCGGTGGTGGAACAGGAAGCTATACTCTTTTGAATGGACTCAAGAAGTATGCTTTGGATATTTCTGCGATTGTTTCAATGGCGGATGATGGTGGTTCCACAGGAGTTTTGCGAGATGAATTAGGCGTGCTTCCTCCGGGCGATGTTAGGCAATGCTTGGTGGCGCTTAGCGATTCGTCTGAAATGCTTCGCGAACTTATGAACTATCGTTTTGAAGACGGCGGTCTAAGAGGTCACAATTTTGGTAATCTTTTTCTTTCGGCACTAGAAAAAATAAACAATAGTTTTTCTCAAGGCGTAGAAGAAGCTTCTCGCATTTTGAATGTTAGAGGAGATGTTATTCCTGTTACTAATCAGGACACAAATCTTTATATGGTTCTTAAGAATGGTAAAAAATTACAAGGTGAAGATGAAATAAATCATAATTTTGAAATTGAAGAAATAGGAATTAAAAAAAATTATTTATTTCCCAAGGCGAAGGCTAACAAAAAAGCAATTGAAAAAATTCTCAGTGCAGATATGATCGTAATTGGTCCTGGTAATCATTATTGTTCTATAGTGCCGAACTTATTGGTTGATGGCATTCCTGAGGCTATTAGACGATCAAAGGCGGTAGTTGTTTACAATTGCAATTTGGTTAACAAAAAAGGGCACACAGAAAAATTCACTTTGGATGAATACGTTGAATCAATAAATAAATATATCGGAAGTGACCGCATTGATTTCGTGACTTTTAATGTCGAAAAACCAAATGCTCAACTAATTAAAAAGTATGCAAAGAAGCAAGAACCACTGGTTGCTTTCAATGAGAATGAACGAAAAAAACGGAAATATCGTACAGTGCGCGCCAATATACTTAGTGGGGAAAAACCGCATTATGCAGCATCTGATGTGCTAGCATCTAAGCGTGCATTCATTCGACATGACTCAGACAAGTTAGCAAAGATTCTAATGATGATCTTGGAGTTAGGTGAATATGAGAATATAATAAAGGAAATCATATAAATTTAGTTACTATAAGCATTTAAATATCTAAACATGCCAACAAATACTAAAATTGGAGTTGATGAAAAATTGAGTCAGCAGCCGTTGCAGGAAAATGCTGAAAAATTTCTTACTCTCTCAGAATTCAGAAGGGAATTGGGAATTCCATTGGTCCTGGCTAAGAAACTGATTGTTTGGGGTGAGATTGAAGCAGTGAAGGCGATTGACGGTACGCTTCGCATTGCAGCTCCTGAGGTTGCTGTGGCGCGAATGCTTATCGGTACTCCGATAAAAAAAACATATTTATTTGTGCGAGCACTTGGACCTGGTCTTATTACGGGCGCATCAGATGACGACCCAGGTGGAATCGGAACTTATTCTGCAGTCGGCGCAAAGTTTGGTATGAATATTCTTTGGATGGCTGCTTGGCTTCTTCCAATGATGCTTGCCATCCAAGAAACTTGCGCTAGAATCGGTATCGTTACCAATAAGGGACTGGCAGCTGTGCTTAAACAATATTTCAAAAAAAGAACAGTACTTCTCGCTGTGCTTTTGTTAACCATAGCTAATGTTGTTAATATTGGCGCTGATTTAGGTGCGATGGCTGCTTCTCTAAATATGGTCTCAGGAATCAACTACTCAACCGGAGCTGTTGCTTTCGCTGTGATCATAATTTTGCTGGAAGTTTTCGTGAAATATCATGTATATGTGAAGGTCTTGAAGTGGCTGACGCTTTCTGTTTTTGCTTACATTATTGCTGGCTTCATGACTCAGCCTGACTGGTTGGATGTTTTTAAGAATTCATTTATTCCAAATATATCATTTACCAAGGAATATATCTTCGCTATGATTGCAGTTTTCGGAACAACCATAACCCCTTATCTTTTCTTCTGGCAAGCGTCAGAAGAAGTTGAGGATGGAAAAATGACGCACGCTTTAAAAAATAAAGGTGCCGTTCGTCAAAGGGTTTCAGCTATGCGCACGGATGTGAATGTGGGTATGATTTTGGCAAATATTGTTTTCTTTTTTATTGTTTTGACGACTGCTAATGTTCTTTTCGCTAATGGCATCACTAATATTGATTCAGCTCAAGATGCGGCTTTGGCTCTGCGTCCCTTGGCTGGCGATTGGGCGTTTTTACTTTTTGCGGTTGGAATCATCGGCACTGGATTTCTAGCTGTACCGATTTTGGCAGGCAGTGGCGCATATGCACTCAGTGAACTTATGAATTGGAATAGTGGCTTGGAAGAAAAGTTTTCTCAAGCACGTGGATTTTATTTGGTGATTGCTTTTTCAATCATTGTTGGTTTGGCTATGAATTTTCTTGGTATAAATCCTATCAAGGCGCTTTATTGGTCGGCGTTCCTGAATGGAATAATTGCACTTCCGCTTTTGGCTATTATTATGAAAATTGGAGGTGACAAGAGAATTATGGGAACGGAAATAAATCCGGTTTGGGTTAAGGTTTGCGGTTGGTCAGCGGTAATCGCGACTACACTGGCTTTGGTCGGTATGATAATCGTAAGCATAATTTAAAAAAAATAAATTGGAGTTTTGATAACAGTGTCATTCCCATGAAAATGGGAATCCAGCCGATGCTATGTTCTGGATCCCTAGCCAATCTGAGGATGACAATGAATAATTTATTATAATGAATACGCATGTGGAAAAGAAAATTGTAATTTTTTTGAATAAGTTGCATTGGGTGCCGCTTGATTTTGCAAGCAAGATAATCAGTAACATAGCTTTTTTGAGCGTGCTTTGGTTTGCTGTTATAATCTTTGCAATGAGTATTGATTTTAGTTTTGGACTTGATATTTTTGTGAAATTGATCATGGTTTTTATTTTGCATTATATTATCAGTGAAGGAATAATTAAGCATGGCGCGAAAAAACTTTCACTGCAAAGAATCAGGCCCTATGTTGCTTTTCCAAAAGAAATACGTGGCATCGGAAGGAATTTTTCAGACTCATCTTTTCCATCCAGTCATATGGCAAGTGTAACTGGTGGACTTGTAATCTTGTTTTCAGCTTTTCCTGTGGTTTGGCCTGCTCTGTTGGCATTTGCTGTGTTGCTGGCATTTTCGCGATTGCATAATGGCATGCATTACCCGAGTGATATCTTGGCGGGAATATTTTTAGGATTGATGTATGGCAATATTGTTTTGGCATTATTTTAGTAAATGCATAAATCAATCCGCGATTCGTGAAAATTAGTTATTAATTTGTGTAAATTAGTGTTTTCATGAAAGTATTTATTGACTTTGATGATGTCATCTTTAATACGAAAGAATTCAAACATGATTTTAAACGCATGTTTATTGAAAATGGAATTTCAGGAGAAATTTTTGACAAATATTATAATGACCCTAATGATACTAGAGCAGTAAAAACGTTTGACCCCTGGAAACAAATAGAAAGAATTCATGGTGAGCTTAATATTGATACCGAAGAGATTACGCGGCACGTTAACGATTTTATAGCAGATATGTCAGTTTATGTGTTTGATGACGTGAAAGATTTTGTAAGGGAAATTGGAGCTGAGAATATTTGCATTGTGTCATTTGGTGAGAAAGAACTTCAAACAAGGAAAATTGTGAATTCTAAAATAGGGGATTTTATTTGCAATATTGTTATCACCGATAATTCAAAATCAGAATCAATCATGAAAATTCTTAATGAAAATAAACTCGATAAGAATGAGAAAGTATTTTTTCTAGATGACCGCACTGAGCAAATCAATGATATCAAAAAAACAATTTCACATGTCACAACTATTTTTGTAAAACGTCCAGAGGGAAGATATCAAGAAATGGTGAAGGATGAATGCTGTGACCATGAAGCGCATAATCTCAAAGAGGCCTTGGAAATAATTGTTAAGACTGAATAGTGATGATTGAAAAAAATACGTCAAAAATTAAAACTAAGATAGGATTATTTTTTGGAGGATTGGGAAATGAAGCGGAAGTTTCCGTGCTTTCGGCAAAAAATGTTGCTGAAAATTTTGATTATGAAAAATATGAACTCGCGCTTATTTATTGGCATAAGGATAGATTTTTTTATCGGGTGAAAAATTTTTCTGAAATTAAAAAACCGACCAGAAGAATCAAGGAAGAAAATTTTGCGGCAACATTTGATATCGCCCTACCTGAGACGCACGGACGCTTTGGAGAAGATGGAATTTTGCAATCAATTTTCGAAAGGCATGGGATTAAGTATTGTGGATGTCGAGTCTTGTCCTCAGCTCTTTGTATGGATAAGGCTGTGTGTAAAAATTATTTATCAGGGTATGATATCCGACAGACAAAATTCGAGGTTATTGATTTTGATTGCTTTAACAAAAAGGAAATAAGCTTAAAATTACAAGAAATTGAAAATACATTTAAGCTGCCATTATTCATTAAGCCGGCAAATTCAGGTTCATCTGTAGGAATCACTAAAGTTTCCAATATTAAAAGCATTAAAAATGCTATAAACACTGCTCAGAAACATGATCACAAGATTGTTATCGAGGAGGGTTTGGAGGGAGTGCGTGAAATAGAAGTTGGAATTCTTGGAAATGGAAAAATTATTGTTTCACGTCCGGGAGAGTTAATTCCTGGAAAAGAATTTTATGACTATGAGGACAAGTATGAAAACGGTAAAACAAAAATAATAATTCCTGCTAAGTTAACCGCAAATCAAGAGGAAAACATTGTCCTGATGGCTAAGAAGATTTATCGATTGTTCAATTGTAGTGGATTTGCTCGCTTGGATTTTTTTATTGCCAAGAATAAAATTTATTTTAACGAGATAAATACTTTGCCAGGCTTCACTAAATCATCTATGTATCCTATGTTGATGATGAATTCGAAAATGACTTATAAAGAGCTTATTAATAAGATAATTGAATTAGCACGATAAACACATTTTATGGATATTAAAAAACTAGAACAATTTTTACAGGAAAATAATTTGCCTAAGTTTCGCTTGGGACAAATTCAGAAGGCTATCTTTGCTGACGGTGTTTCTTCGTTTTCTGAAATAACGACGCTATCCAAGGAATTGAGAGAGAAGATGGAAGAGGAAATGAGAATACTTTCTTTTGAGGTTGAAAAAGTTTTAACTGCTGAAGATGGGCAATCAATTAAGGCACTTCTGAAAACAGTTGGTGGAGACTTGATTGAAACGGTTCTTATTTCACCTAAGCCTGGAACATGGTCAGCCTGTATTTCTTGTCAGGTTGGATGTGCTATGGGATGTAGATTTTGTGCAACGGGCAAAATGGGTTTCAAGAGAAATCTTACGACTGAAGAAATTACTGATCAAGTTTTGTTTTGGAGGCAATATTTGAAGAGAAATAATATTGAAGGAAGCTTTTCAAATATCGTATATATGGGAATGGGGGAACCATTTTTAAACTGGGATAATGTATCTGAAAGTATAAAAAATCTTATAGATGAAAAAATATTTGGATTTGGTTCGCGCAGTCTTTCGGTTTCAACATCTGGAATTGTGGAAGGCATTGAAAAACTAGCAATGGAATTTCCACAAGTGAATCTTGCAATTTCACTGCATTTTGCTAGCGATAAAAAGAGGGATTTATACATGCCAGTGAATAAGATGGATAATTTGGAGTCATTGAGAAATGCACTTAAGCAATATTTCGAAACAACAAACAGAAAAATTTTTTTGGAATACATAATGTTGGACGGAATAAATGACACAGCGCTGGACGCTAAACTTTTAGCTGATTATATTTATTCAATCGGCAACACCCATCTTTTGCATGTGAATCTTATTCGCTACAATACTATTACCGAGAAAACGGAGCTCAACTCCGAATCGGAGTTGAGCTCCGAGGGGATAATAAATTCGTCTTCCAAGACCCGCACCCAACTTTTCAAACAAGAACTTGAAAAACATCGCGTGAATGCGACAATCAGAAAGAGCTTAGGAGAAGAAATCAAGGCTGCTTGTGGACAACTAGCTGGGGAGAAGTAACGCGAAGTATTTTGCAGGATATGTAAAATGAAAGGCAGCCTTGTGATGGCTGCCTTTGTGCAGATTGCTGCTAGTATTATTGTTTCAAATAAAGCGGAAGTGTTTCAAAGCCGGCATCACATTTTCTGCTAAGGCATATTTCTCTAGTTCCTCAATGGAAAACCATTTCCATTCTCGTGCAGTTCCTCCTGTTATTTCAGTTAACCTTAACGAAAGATAATGATACAAGACAACATTCTTCTTTCTGAAGATGAATGGTGTTGGTTCCAATATTGCTATCTCTATTCCTAGTTCCTCTTTTGGCTCTCTGTATGTCGGTTCTGCCGGGTGGTTCTCAAAGCTTTCCATTTTTCCTCCAGGAAACTTCCAAAATTCATCTTTTCCAGCTTGCACTAGTAGGACTCTTCCTTCTTCCACTATAACAGGGCCAGCAACAATGGGCTTTTTCATGGTTTTTATCTCCTTTATTTGAGCTGCAAAAAGAACTGCTGATTAATATTTATAATCTGATTTAATAAGTATGTCAACTATTTTATGAATCCAAAATGTTTCAGTGTTGGTAGGATATTTGGGGCGAGTTTTTCATTTTTTAAATCTGAAGTTGGAATCCATCTCCATTTTTTTATGTCTTTGTCTGGCGAAATATCTCCTATTCTTTTTGCAAGGAAGTGTACAAGAATCACATCTAGATCTTTTTCTGTGGTTGATTTCTTTGTATATAATATAAAAGGTTTTGCATCTATAATTCGAATATCTATTCCCATTTCTTCTTTGGCTTTTATCTTTGCGTTTTCTGCGAGAGTGATGGAATAATTTTCAATTTTTCCACCGCAGAATTTCCAAAAGTCCGTATCTCCATGAATGTTTAAAAGTACGGTATTGTTTTCAACAATAACTGGGCCAGAAGCAATAATGATATGTGTATAAATCTGAGTCATGATATTTTTTATCTGAAATGCTTGAGGACGGGAAGTATGTTCGGAGCGAGATTTTTGGGAAGATTGTTTATTTTATGCCATTCAAATTCTCGCACCTCATCACTTGGGTGAATTTCACCTGAAAAATCAGCCAGAAAATGCACGAGTATGACATCGAAAATTTCACCATCCCTTTCTTTGGAAGTATGAAGTAAGAACGGCTCAGAATTTGTTATTTTAATATCAATTCCTAATTCTTCTTTCGCACGTCTTATTGCGGTCTGTTGCAAGGTTTCATTTTCCAGAACTTTTCCTCCGCAGAATTTCCAAAATTTATCTTCCCCTTGAATATCCAGAAGTACTTTATTGTCTCTAATAATAACTGGTCCTGACGCAATAATAATCTTTGGCATAAAATTTTTAATTTTTAATTTTTAATTTTGATTGAATTTCTAATGTATTAATGTTTTAAACATTTTTTCATTAAGATTTGATTCGAAATTCAAAATTCGAAATTCAAAATTTAGTTTAAAAATATAAATTTATATATTCTTAACCATATACGTTTCCCGCAAGCGATATCCTGACTTTCTATAATATCCTCTGACGCCTACTCCTGATATTACTACAATCTTGCCTAAACCAAATTCTTCTTTGGTAATTCTCTCAGCTTCAATCAATAATTTTTTTCCAAGACCAATATGCTGAGGTGAATTAGAATTTTTTTTATCTATCTGTGTTAGTTTTCCATATGTATGAACTTCACGAATGAGAGCTGCGTTTCTGAGAGCTGGAATAAAATGCGAGCTGCTATCATTTGAAATTCTCAGACGAAGCAAAGCAAAAAGTTTTTTCTTGTCTGGTGAAACGTATTGCAGGAATATTTCTTTTCCATCTGATGCTGGATAATCAATTCGATCTAAAATAATCTCATTTTCAACCTCACCCGCCTCGCGTCGACGAGCGATCGCCTTCGCGAGTCGAGGCGGGTATCCTTCACGAACTTCGCGGCAGCGAATACATGGACATTTAGACTGTGGAATAATTATTTGTCTGAGGTTGGAAATTGTTGGTCCTGCAATGATTGACGATGTTGGCACATCTCTAATGAGTCTGGCAATGCGAACATACGGTGTAATTGCCTCATTCTTAATTTTCAAAACAAGTTTTTCAAAAGTTTTATTGTTGAGTGGTTTATAATGTCCTTTTTTCCACATGTTATACAAAATACTATCCTTAAGAACTACCGTAGGATATATTTTAAGCATATCTGGTTGAAAATCCTGGTTTGTGAAAAGTTGCTTGAACATCTTAAAATCTTTGGATGGTGTGGAACCAGGAAGCCCCGGCATCATGTGAAAGTTTATTTTGAATCCCGCATCTTTCAAAAGTTTTGTTGCTCGAATTGTTTCGTCGATTAAATGTCCACGCTTGTTTAGTTTGAGTACATCGTCATAAATACTTTGTACTCCAAGCTCAACTCTGGTGCATCCGAGATTTCTGAAATTAATGATTTCATTTTCATCTATATAATCAGGGCGCGTTTCCAATGTGAGCCCGATGATTCTATGTTTGGCAGTTTCATTTTTCTTTTGTTCTCTTATTAATTTTTCTTCTATCAAATTTTTTACGAGTGACGAGTGACGAGTTACTAGTGACTTCTTACTATATTCATTACATGCTTGAAAACATCTGACTATAAACTTTTTCTGGTAATCTTTGGGTAGGAAACTAAATGTTCCTCCCATTACGATAAGTTCAATCTTGTCAGTTTTGTGGCCGTTTATTTCAAGCGAACGCAAACGATTTTGAACCTGAAGATATGGATCAAAATGTGAATCAATCGCTCTCATTACTGCTGGCTCGTTGGAGAGGTAGCTCTTAGGCATATCCTTCTCTGTTGGGCAGTAAATGCATTTTCCCGGGCATGGGTATGATTTAGTGAGTACTGCCACTACTGCCACACCAGATTGAGTTCGGATTGCACGGCTCAAAAGTATCGCTTCAAAGGCTTTTGAAGCGATAACCTTTTTTTCCTTAACGAGTGTGTTATATCTGTCTCGTAAATCAGCATTTGTAGGAAGCGGCAATTTGTAAAGTTTTGAAAGTCTTTTCTTGAGTTGTAAAAATTCCTCCTGAGTTGCAGGAAGCTCTTCGATTGCAGAAATGATATAATTGTCGTAAGCTTTATGCATAAGAATTTTGAATTTCGAATTTTGAATTTCGAATCAAATCTTAATGAAAAAATGTTTAAAACATTAATACATTAAAAATTCAATCAAAATTCAAAATTAAAAATTGGAAATTTTTAAATGAAATTATGAATAAAAAAAATGCCAATAGAATACTTTTAGAAACTGAATCGGGATATGATCTTATCTCCGAAAAATTTTCCCAGACAAGGAAACATTTTTGGCGTGGACTGGAGCTTATAAAAGATTATACGCACGATGGAGATAATGTTTTGGATTATGGTTGCGGTAATGGACGACTCTTGGAATTAGTAGGGGACAAAGATATTCAATATTATGGAGCGGATGTTTCTCAGGAGCTCATTAATTGGGCTCAAAAAAAATATGTTGGTCCAAATATTAAATTTTCCAAACTTGACCCTATCCAAAGTACTCTAGCATTTGAAGACAATTTTTTCAATACCATTTATAGTATTGCTGTTTTTCATCATTTTCCATCAAAAAAATACAGGACTGATATAGCTAGGCAGCTCTATCGTCTTACTGCTGATGGTGGGCATGTAATCGTCACAGTGTGGTATCTCTGGCAGCGCAACTATTTCAAAAACATTTCAAGAGTATGGATTCAAAAGTTGAAAGGAGAAACCGAACTTGATTGGAATGACTGTATGATTTCATTTACTGATAATGAAGGTAAAAAATTTGAAAGATTTCACCACGCATTTACTAAAAGAGAACTTAGGAGACTTTTTTCTAATGCTGGATTTAAAATTGAAAGATGTAGTATTCCAGATGGACGAAATATATTACTGGTCGGTAGAAAAGGTTAGCATTGATGAATAAATCACGGGTAATATTTTTTTTGACAATTTTTAGTACCGATGATAATATACCCCAGTAGGGTATTGATGGAAATTTTAAATAAATCCCGCTTTGTGGGATAAAACATTGTAATAATATGGAAAATAAGAAAAAAAGTTGTCCGGAAAAACTTCTTAATCGGGTTTCTAGGATTGAAGGTCAGGTCAGAGGGCTTAAGAAGATGTTAGAATCGGGCAGTGGAGATTGTAATAAGGTCATCGCACAAGTGTTGGCAGTCAGGGAAGCTGTTGCTAGCCTCGGCGCAGAAATCTTGCAGGAAGAACTTGTTTGCAAGATTTCTGATAGGAAAAAAATCGATGAGAAGCAAATTCTCAAGCTATTGAAAATGAGATAACAAAATAAGTACAAAGTATTTTGTAGTATGCATAATGTGTTGATTTGTAATACATTTTATACATAATATAATATACAAGATACATTCTACATGATTTACGATTTAGCTATCATAGGAGCTGGCCCTGCAGGGCTTTCCGCTTCAGTTTATGCATCACGCTACGGCATCAAGAATGTCGTTATTGGAGGTATTGCTGGAGGACTAACTACGCAGACACACGAGATTGGAAATTGGTTGGCGAGCGAAAAAATAAAGGGATATGAATTTGCCAACAATGCTGCCAAGCATGCTTCCAGCTACGGTACTGAAATTATTCCTGCACTTGTTGATGAAATAAAACCTGCCCGCAATGCTTCGTCCGCCAGCAACGCTTCGCGTAGCGATGCGGACTGGCAAAGCGATGCAGGCGGGAAAGCTGGAGAATCTTTCAATCTGCTTTTGAGCGACGGAAAAAAAATTGAAGCGAAAACTATTATTTTGGCTATGGGAACAAAACATAGACATTTGGGAGTTCCTGGTGAAAAAGAATTAGCAGGGAAGGGTGTTTCATATTGCGCAACTTGTGACGGATTTTTCTATAAGGGAAAAACTGTGGCGATTGTTGGTGGAAATGACAGTGCGGCTGGAGCTGCAGTATTTCTTGGTGACATTGCAGAAAAAGTTTATATGATTTATCGGGGAGATAAGCTCAGATGCGAATCTTTCTGGGGTGATGCGATAAATAAAAATCCAAAAATCACAATGCTTTTCAATACTAATATCAAGGAAATAAAGGGCTTGGAAAAAGTTGAGTCTGTAATTTTGGATAATCCTTTTCAAAATCACGACGAATTAAAAGTAGATGGAATTTTTGCTGAAATTGGTTCCGAACCTTTAACTGAACTTACCAAAGAACTTGGAATTGAAACTGATGAAGATGGCTATATCAGAATTGACCCAAGCGGACGAACAAGTGAAAAGGGAATTTGGGCAGCTGGCGACATCACAACAGGCTCAGATAAGTTTAAGCAAATAGTGACTGCTGCATCCGAAGGTGCGATTGCAGCACATAGTGTGCAGAAGTTCTTGAAGAAGTAAGATAAAATGCTTTGGATATGAAGAGAGCCCAACGAATTGTCGTCGGGCTCTTTCCCTTTAACTTGCTTGCACCGATGCTGTTTCATGCACGTACGTTTTTGCACGATCGCTGTCTTTTGGTAGGGGTTTGAATCTTGTTGAATTCACAACCTCATGTATATCGGCTGGTTTCGTTGGTAGAGGGATGTACTCCTCTCCGATAGGATCTTTGTTGCTCTTGGGTAAGGGTTTTGTTTTGGTGGATTCATCTCTTCCTTTCTCATCTTTTTCTATGCCGTCTTTCAGATCCGCCAATCGTTCTGCTGCTTTTAGCGTTCTTAATTCCTCTACGCTAAGTTTTTTTTCACGGTTGCTTCTTAGTGAACTTCTGATCCTGTTTGTGTGTCTGCTCATAATATTCTCCACCCAGTTTTGAAAAGTGCTTGTCAGCGCTGCGGTTTATTTGGGTGATTTTCACCCTCTCCTCTAGTTTTTGCTAGCGCCAACGTAAGTAACACCTTAAGCATAATACTCCTGTAATTCGTGTCAATATTTCTCTTTAATCGGGGGTATGGACAAATATTTTTATTCTGATATAATTGCTTTTGTAGCTTAAATATGGGCCGGTAGCTCACCTGGTAGAGCGCCTCACTTGCACTGAGGAGGTAGCGGGTTCAAGTCCTGTCCGGTCCACCGCGTAAAATTCGCTTCGCTCATCACGCGGCATGGCCATTGATGAAAAAGAATTGTTAGGGCTTATAGCTCAGCTGGTTAGAGCGCGTCACTGATAATGACGAGGTCTCAAGTTCGAATCTTGATAAGCCCACATATGTTTTCTTTAAAAGGATGAGAATGCAGAGCGCGCCCGCCATGGCGGGTAATGACGAGGTCTCAAGTTCGAATCTTGATAAGCCCACACATGTTTTCAACTTACGTATTGGAAAATCCCAATGCTAAAAAATACACAGGCAGCACTAACAATCTTGAAGAAAGATTATCTTTTCATAATGACATTTTTTTGGAAAAGGCCAAATTCCATAGGACAACTTACAAAAAAGGTCCTTGGCATGTTATTTTCAGCAAGGAATTTGCAACAAGGGAGGAAGCTTTGAAATTTGAGAGATTTTTAAAAACTGGGAAAGGACGGGAATGGCTAGAGCGCGCCCGCCATGGCGGGTAATGACGAGGTCTCAAGTTCGAATCTTGATAAGCCCACATCTAAAAAATCTCCACTTGGGGATTTTTTTTTGCTTCTATTGACCCCGTTAGAGGTTTCAAAAGCGTTCTTTTTTGTTAAAATTGAACCTAGCGTGCAAAAATAGAATATTTACTAAGGAATAACCTGGAAATCTCTAGCGGGGTTGACAAAAAAGCTTGAATAATGTACATTTAAGTCACGAAGAAGCCTCCCGGGGCTTTTTAAAAAACCCTAAAAAACAGCATCAAATATGAATAAAGCGATACAATTTTTTCAAGAAGCTAAGGCTGAGATGTTGAAAGTGAATTGGCCGACAAAGAAGCAGACTTTGAACTATACTGGTTTAGTGGTAGCTGTAAGTATCGTTGTAGCAGGCTTTTTAGGTGGACTTGACTCAATGTTTGGATATATTTTAAGAACATACATTATCAAATAAGATAAACACAGAAAAACACAGAACAAAACAGAACGACACAGAAATTTTCTGCGTAATTCTGCTAAAATTCTGCGTAATTCTGTGATAATTAAAATGGCAAAGCAGACACAACATCACGGGCGAGCATGGTATGTGATTCACACATATTCCGGCTACGAAGACAATGTTACTCGAAACTTGAAGCAGCGTATCGAATCAATGGATATGCAAGACCTCATTTTTGATGTAATGGTTCCAAAGGAAAACAAGATTAAAATCAAGAATGGAAAGCGTACAGTAATTGAAGAGCGAATATATCCAGGATACGTCTTGGTGAACATGATGGTAACAGACGCTTCATGGTATGTTGTACGAAACACTCCAAACGTTACTGGTTTCATCGGACTTGGAACTACTCCAACCCCAGTTGACCCCAAGGAAATCGAAATGCTTAAAAAGCGCATGGGTGTATCTGAACCGAAATACAAGATTGACCTAAAACCTGGAGATGCAGTCAAAATCAATGAAGGACCATTCAAGGATTTTGATGGTAAGGTCCAAGACTTTGATGAAGAGAAGGGAAAGGTGAAAGTACTTGTTACGATTTTTGGACGAGAAACACCGGTAGAATTAGACTTTTTACAAATTAACAAAATATAGAAATTTTAATTTTTACGTTGTGCTTTTGAAGCAGCTTCTCAATGGGAATTGAAATTAAATTATTTACAGAGAAAATTGCTAAATTGCTAGATTGCTAAATGGCTGTAGCGCCAATAACAATTTAACAATATGGCAATATGACAATTTAAACATATGGCAAAGAAAATCAAGACAGTTATTAAGTTGCAAATAGTTGGTGGAAAAGCTAATCCAGCTCCTCCAGTAGGACCAGTATTGGGACAACACGGTGTAGCTATTCAAGAATTTTGCGTTCGTTTCAATGATGCGACTCGCGAAAAGATGGGAGAAGTTGTGCCAGTTGAAATCACTGTGTATGAAGATCGTTCATTCGATTTCATCATGAAGACTGCTCCAGCTGCTGAACTTTTGAAGAAGGCTGCAGGTGCAGCTAAAGGTGCTGCAAATCCACTGAAAGACAAGGTTGGATCAGTGAGTAAGGCACAACTAGAAGAAATTGCTAAAGTGAAAATGGTTGACCTTAATGCAAATGATGTTGAAGGAGCTATGCAAATTGTGGCTGGAACTGCAAGAAGCATGGGAATTAAAGTAGAATAGTAACTGGCAACTCGTAACTAGCAACTAGAAATACGCATTGAATCACGTATTTAGTTACAAGTTACTGATTACTGGTTATATGAATTTTTTATAACTAATTATTATTTTGTGGCAGAGATTAAATAATTTATCTCGTTATGACCACGCAAATATTATGAAACACGGAAAGAAGTATCGCGCTGTTGCTGAAACAGTGGAAAAGAACAAACTTTACACAACTGAAGAAGCTTTGGCTCTTGTGAAAGCAGGAAAAATTGCAAAATTTGACGAAGCAGTTGAAGTTCACATGAAACTTAATGTTGACCCTAAGAAGGGAGACGAACAAGTTCGTGGAGCAGTTGTGCTTCCTCATGGAACTGGAAAAACTCTTCGTATCGCAGTTGTGACTTCATCTAAAGCCACTGAGGCTAAAGAAGCTGGAGCTGACTACGTTGGAGCTGAAGATTTGATTGAAAAAATTAAACTTGGGAAAATGGAAGAGGTTGACGTTATCGTAGCTAGTCCGGAAATGATGCCGAAACTTGCAGCTGTTGCTAAAATCCTTGGGCCCCGAGGCTTGATGCCAAGTCCTAAGACTGAAACAGTTACTGACAAAATCAAGGAAGCTGTTGAAATGCTTAAAAAAGGTAAACTTAGTTTCAAGAATGACAATACTGGAAATGTTCACCAAGTAATTGGAAAACTTTCTTTCGATGTTAAAAAACTTGAAGAAAACTACGCAACATTTATTGACGCTATTCAAAAGGCTCGTCCTGCTGGAGTTAAGGGTAAATATGTGATGTCAATCTCTGTTTGCTCAACTATGGGACCAGGAGTCAAAATAGCTCTTTAGGCATTAGCTTTTTAGCTTCTTAGGATATTACAACACAAAAAAGACACCTGCTGGTGTCTTTTTTGTGTTGTAATATTTTTTGACTTTATCAATGTTAGGCGCTACAATAAAGGCAATTAGGTTAATATTTTCTAGAATAATTCAAAGTTATGGCGAAATTGATTTTGGGTATTGCCGGTGAAATGGGGAGCGGAAAAGAAGCTGTTTCGACCTATCTTTGCGAAAAATATGGTGCAAGTTCTCGCAATTTTTCACAAATATTAAAAGACATCTTAGAGCGTCTTTATTTGCCAATCATGAGAGAAAATTTTGCGCCACTTTCTTTAGCTCTTCGCAAAACATTTGGCGAAGATATTTTAGCTAAAGTTATGTTTCATGACGCAGTTGATGATGAGAATGACGTGATTGTTGTTCAAGGAATTCGTCGCAGGCAAGACATGGTTTTTCTTAGAGAATTGCCAAATTTTAAATTTATATATGTAGACGCTGACATTGAAACAAGATTTGAGAGAGTTAAAAATAGAAAAGAAAAAGAAAATGATGCTCTCATAACCTTTGAGCAATTCAAAGCTTCTCATGAATATGAAACAGAAAAGACAATCCTAGGCTTAAAAGATGATGCTGATTATATGATCCAAAATAATGGAACGTACGAGGAGTTATATAGTCAAATTGACAAAATCATAAGTAATCATATATAATTTATTAAAAAACAAAGGAGAAAAGTATGGAAAACATGGAAACTGAAAATGAAATAGGGGGTTGTGTAGAATATTTGCCATTTGAGCAAAGAATTCCTGATTTTCAGTATCAAGAGTTACTTAAAAAAATAAAGACAACTGGAAAAGATAAAATGCCTATTCACGCTAGACTTAGCGAAAACGCTAATTCTGGACATCAGAATTCCAGGGAAATTACTGGGGCCATGCTCCAGTTTGACATGGCTAATGGTTTTCCTGTTTTAACGGAACGCGATTTGAGCAAGTCATTTTATGGAGCAATTGGAGAACTTGTGGCTTTTTTAAATGGTCAAAGCACCTTAGCTGGTCTTAAGGAATATGGTTGCCCATCGATTTTTTGGAAAGATTGGGTAACAAAAGAAAAATGCGCAAACTTTGGTTTGGAAGAGGGCGATTTGGGTGATGGATCATACGGCGGATCCCTTGGTCATTTTAAAACCGCTCAGGGAGAATTTGATCAAGTTACTGCTGTGCAAAGACAAATGGAAAAAGCGCCATTTTTAAGAACTCATGTTTTAACAACCTGGAATCCGCCACTTTCCATGGGGGATCCCGAACAAGGATTTAAACGAGAAGTGGTGGTTGCTCCGTGTCATGGAAATTTTGTTCATTTTGTGCTTTTTGATAAACAAAAAGAATTGGAAATGACTCACACTCAACGCAGCGCCGATGTTCCAGTGGGATTGCAGCTAAATCTTATTGAATGGTCAGCGCTTGGTTTGATGGTTGCTCATTTGCTAGGGTATAAATTTACCAAATACACACACTTCATTTCCAATCCTCATTATTACGATGTTCAGACTGAATCTGTGGATAAGATTTTGTCCATCAAGCCTAATGCTTTTCCAACCGTAAAGCTTAAGCTAAATAGGGAAGTGACTAGAATTCAAGATTTTCGCAAAGAAGATTTTGTGCTCGAAGACTACAAGCCGTCAGAGCCATGGTTTAAAATTCCAACTCCAATATAAACATATGGGTGAGAATATGAACAAAAGCGGATTAAATTTAAAAAACGCTCGCAGCAAGGAATACTTTGATGCAATGAGGAAAATCATTGCTGATGGCGTTTGTCCTTTTTGCCATGATTTTGTTGAGAAGGAAAAACCTGCTTATCATCCCAATGCCGTTCAAGCGGAAAATGATTCATGGGTGGCGACAAGAAATGCTTGGCCATATAACAATACCAAGGAACATCTGATTCTCGTGGTTAAGCGCCATATTAAAACTCCCGAGGAGATGACTGAAAAAGAAATGTTGGAATTCTGGGATATTTTTAAGCAAGTAAAACAAAAGCTTGGAATAACTCACAGCACTTTTTTTATGCGTTCTGATAGCACTGGAGAAACTGGCGCAACGGTACAACACCTCCATGCGCAGATGGTTGTTTCTGGCGGCGAGGGACCCATTATGACTGCAATTGGCTAAGAAAAGTCTTTCATGCGAAATAAGCCCGGAACCTCTTATGGTTTCCGGGCACTTTTTATTTAAATGAGGTAATATTTTAATCTTCCTTAACTAAAATAATTTCTACTCCTGCATTTTTTAGAATATCTTCCGCATCCGAAAGGGAATATCCGCTTTGGTAATAAACTTTTTTTATGCCAGCTTCGGCCACTAATTTGGCACAAGTTGGACAAGGGAAAGTTGTCACATACAAATTAGCTCCATCGAGTCGCATGCCTTCCTTGGCAGCCTTTCCGATCAATGATGCTTCAGCATGTATGGAATTTGAAAGGTGATGATTTTCTCCTGCATCGAAACACATTCTGAGATCTCCATAAACAGCCATATTCTCTTGAGTTGGAACATGTCTATTGAAAGCTGATAATATCACTGAGCCATTTTTGTCTGTGACAAGTGCTCCAATTTGTCTCCACCAATTAGCGCTTTGTTCTTGCAGCTCATTTGTTTTATTAATAAGTTCGCGATGAGCGTTTTCATTTGTAATTATTCTGTCAGAAGAAACTTCCAATTCCTGGGTTGAAACTGGTCGATTCCATCTCAGAAAAACATTCTCAAATTTAACTTTTTTGTCCTTAAGAAATTCTTCTTTAAACCAGTGAGAAACATCCTCGTTTGGCAAAACAAAAGAGACATCATGAAGATCATTTAACTCTTTCAGCTTATCAATTGTTAATAAATCGACTTCTTTTACAATGCCTGATTTCTTGATAAAATCAAAAACAATTTTTTGATCGACTGTTCGAAGATCTCTTTGAAGATTTACAAATCTGTCCCATTTTTCTAAAATCGAATCGTCCAATATATAAAGATGGTCCGGATATTTTTTGAATAATTCAAGGTACTTAATATGAATAACCGGAACGAGTGCAATTAAAATTTTTTTTTCAGACATTTTTGAAAATTATTTTTTATAAAGGAATTTTGCAATAACTTCTTGAAGTTCTTTGGCAAGATCTTCGGCTCCTTTGATGGTTAAGAGTCTGATCCTTGCAGTAGTGGAGGTGGTGGATTGAGGTTCCATATTGATAATTTCTTTGCAGTATTCTTTATGTTCTTCGCGAACTTCCTGAAGGAAAGTTTTTCCGTCTACGTTTGGTGGCGTTGTCTCAGATATTACAAATATATCTGGTTGAATGTCTCTGATTAGCCTCCCGTGGTCTGTCTTTGATTCCTTCATGACAATCAAATCAACTGGTCTCAAATGAGAGATCATCTTAACTCTTTCTTCCTGCGGCACTATTGGGCGAGTGGGACCTTTGCGGTGCCTCACTACCTCATCCGTATCAACCCCTACAATCAGCACATCACCAAGTTGTTTGGCTTTATGCAGATATTGAGCGTGCCCTTCATGAATGAGATCCCATACCCCCTGGGTCAAAACAACCCTGTAGCCATTTTTTTTGAGGAGAATTGAGATTTTTCCAATTTCTTTTGATGGGATAAGTTTCCCGCTTCCTAAAAGGCTTGATATTTCAATATCCATAAATTTCAGTTGATTATTTTTGTATAGCCATATTATCACTTAGATATTATGTTGGCAATGTCGAACTAATTCATCTGAATATATGTAGTTTTGAATCCCGAGTCATTAATCTGAAGATTTCCTAGTGTTTTGATTCAGAAATAAGGGAAAAGCATTGCTCAAGGCTTTTTTGTGTGATATTATAGGCTTACTATGGAAGAAAATAAAAACTATGAATAATCCCAAAATAAGTATTATTTGCGCGATTGCAGAAAACAGGGCGATTGGAAAAAACAATCAGCTTCTTTGGCATATCCCGGAAGATTTTAAACATTTCAAAAATATAACTTCCGGCCATGTAATTTTGATGGGCAAGAAAACTTTTGAATCTATTGGAAAGCCATTGCCAAATCGCGCGAACATTGTTATTACACGCGATACAAACTTTTCAGCTGAAGGGATTATTGTTGCTAATTCAGTTGAGGAAGCAATCAACAAGGCGAAGGAAATTGAAAAAGAAGAAGTATTCATTATCGGCGGTGGACAAATTTATCAGCAAGCCATGAATATGGCGGATAAATTGTATCTGACTGTAGTGGAAGGAATTTTCGATGCCGATACTTTTTTCCCAGACTATAGCGAGTTTAAAAATGTTGTTAGCGAAAGAAAAAGTAGCGACGAAAATTTTAAGTATATATTTTTAGAATTAATAAAAGAATAATATGAAAAAAGAAAATGATAATAGAGATGTGGAATTTTTTTATGAAATGGGGCAGTTGAGATTGCTGAACAGGATGTGGCGCAGATTTTTTTTGCTATCATCTGCAAATGTTGCTGAACACACATTAAGAGTGCTTTGGATTGCTTTGGCTTTAGCGAAAAAAGAAGGTGTTAAGGATGAAGAAAAAATCATGAAAATGGCCTTAGTTCATGACATCACTGAAAGCAGGACAGGAGATACGGATTATATTTCACGACAATATGTTGAGCAAAAAGAAGAAATGGCTATAGAAGATATATTAAGAGAAACCATACTCGAAGAAGATTTTTTAAGTGTGTGGAAGGAATATGGAAAAAGAGAATCAATAGAATCTAAAATTGTTAAGGATGCTGATAATTTGGATGTGAATCTGGAATTGAAAGAGAATGGAATCCAAACTGTTGCTGACAAATTTAATGGTCCACGTGAGATGTTAGTTAAACCAAAATTGTATACAAAATCGGCAAAAAAATATTGGGAATTAATAGGAAAATCGGATATGCATGATTGGCACGTAAATGGAAGAAATAGATTTAATGAAGGGGATTGGAAAAAGAAACAAAAAAAGTAATTGATTATATTTGAAAAAAAATGGAAAACCAAACCAACATTAATGCAATTGCTGTAGAGAAGAAAAGTCTCATAGATCAAATTACTCAATTTGCGATACCAATCCTGACAATTACTTCTCAAATTTTGATGGCCGCGAAGTTCCCCCAATGGGGGCTGATCCTTACTTTGATGGCTCAACCCTTTTGGCTTTATTCTACATGGAAGTCTTATAAAAAAGCTGGACAAATCGGAATCTTGATTAACACGATTTTGTATACGCTAGTAACTGCTGCTGGAGTTGTTAATTATTGGCTATTGAAATAAATAGATATGAGTTCAAAAAATATTGAAACTGAAATAAGAAGCCTAATTGACAAAGATCAATATAGAAAACTTCTAAAATTTTTCAAAAAAGAAGGCAAATTTCTTGGTGAAGAAAATCAAATCTCATATTATTTTTCTGGACCTGAAGATTTAAGAATTCAAAAGAGTGATAAATCTGCAAAGATATGGCTAAAAAAAGGAAAGATGCATGACGACTCTCGTGAGGAAATCGAAGTTAAACTCGAACTGAAAGAATTTAAAAATGCTGAAAAATTATTTGAAGCATTGGGTTACGAGATAAAAATTCAATGGTTTCGCAAAAGAAATACTTTTTTATGGAAAGGTGTAAGTGTGATGTTGGATGATACGAAAGGTTATGGTCACATTATTGAATTGGAAAAAATGTGTAAGGAGGAGCAGAAAGAAAAAACCATCAATGCGCTCAGGACAAAAATGAATCAGCTCAAAATAGAAGAAACCAAAAAAGAAGAATTTGAAAAGAAATTTGAATACTATAAAAATAATTGGAAAAAATTAGTTAAGTAATGTTGCCGAGTTTTTGAAATTGAGTCATTGAGATTTTATTGGAATTTGGAAATTGAGATTTGGAAATTTGAGCATCGTTATTCGAAGTTGAAATTTGTAATTAAAAGTTAAATTTTAAATAGGTAAAAAATTTTAAAAATTTATGAAATACATTCCCGTCATCGGTATGGAAGTTCATGTGGAGCTCAAGACTCATTCAAAAATGTTTTGCTCTTGCAAAAATTCCCTTGGCCATGAAAAGCAGCCTAATATCCATATCTGTCCGGTTTGCACTGCGCAGCCTGGAACTTTGCCAGTGCCAAATGAAAAAGCAATTGAAGCTGTGCAATTGGCGGGGCTTGCCCTTAACTGCGAGCTGAATTTGAAATCAAAATTTGATCGCAAAAATTATTTTTATCCCGATATCCCAAAAGGTTACCAGATTTCACAATATGATCAGCCTCTTTGCGGATTAGGACACATGGACATCCAAGCGCTAGTGACCAGTGACCAGTTACCAGTTACTAAAAGAATTGGAATTACTCGAATTCATCTCGAGGAGGACACTGGTAAGCTTGTTCACCCGGAGGGCGCCGATTATACCCTGATAGACTTTAATCGCGCTGGAGTGCCGCTCATGGAACTTGTAACTGAGCCTGATATTGAAAACGGCGAACAGGCTAGAATTTTTTGCACCAAACTTCAGCAAATCTGCCGATATCTTGGAATTTCGGATGCTGACATGGAAAAGGGAAATATGCGCTGTGAAGTGAATCTTTCTTTGCATAAGGCTGATGAAGAAAAACTTTCAGGCACAAAAGTTGAAGTGAAAAACATCAACTCTTTTCGTTTTGTTGAGAAGGCTATCAATTATGAAATTGAGCGGCAGACTGAAATGTTGGAGAACGGCGAAAAAATCGTGCAAGAAACTCGCGGTTGGGACAGTGTGAAAAATGTGACTGTTTCGCAACGAAAAAAAGAATCAGCTCATGACTATCGATATTTTCCGGAGCCTGATATTCCACCAATGGAATTCACAAAGGAATATGTTGAAAGTCTGAAACATAAACTTCCTGAGCTTCCCAATGCTAAAGAAATCAGATTTGCCGATGAGTATTCCTTGAATGCGCAGGATATTTCAGTTCTGACTGCTGAAAAAGATTTGGCTGAATATTTTGAACAAATTATCAGTGAGCTTAAGGAAAAAATTGCTTCTCATGAAATTGAGGCTGGTGAGGAAAAGGCGATCAAATTAGCTGTAAACTATTTGATTTCAGAAGTTAGAAAACATTTAGCAGAAAACAATCATGATATTCGTGATATTAAAATTACTCCGGAAAATTACGCGGAACTTATCGGAATTGTGGCTGACGGAAAAATTAATTCATCTGCAGCGCAGACAGTTTTGAAAGAAATGTATCACACAGGCGGCGACCCATCGCAAATCATCGAAGAAAAAAATCTTGGGCAAGTTAATGACACAGGAGAGCTGGAAAAAGTTTTGGACGAAGTTTTGGCAGCCAATGAAAAATCAGTGGAAGACTTTAAGGCAGGCAAGGAAAATGCTCTTAAATTTTTGATGGGGCAGGTGATGAAGCAATCTGGCGGAAAAGCAAACCCTCAGGTCGTTATGGAAATGCTTAAGAAAAAACTTAGCTAGATTGACAATATATCAAAATAGGTGTATAATATAAGATAATCCTTTAGCGAATAAAAGGGTATTAATACCCCAGGGCAAGCCCTGGACCCAATGGGCTCACGCGGCAAGCCGCGAGGTATTAAACCTTTTGGTATCTGCGCTCGCTCGGAAAAGAAAATTCATTTTCTTTCCGCTCGCTTCGCTTGATAATAAAAATATGTTTGAAGGAATCTTCAAAAAGGCGGCTACATTGGAATCCATGAATTATACAAATGTGGAAGGAAAGGCAATGAATGAAAAAATGTATGTGGCTTGGCTTAATGGTGCCAAAAAACAACTCAAGGACAAGGTTGCAAATGAAATCTTAGTAAAAAAGCAGCAGCCTGGATTTACAAGCGAAAAGATGCAACAAGCTGGAAGAGATGCTGTGCAAAGCGTAATGACCGAATCTAAACATTTTCAGAATAATCCAAATGACACCGTAGATGTTAAAGCTTCCAAGGAAGGACTTAGGTCGGCAGTAAATATGATTATGCGCGAATGCGGACTTTCTGAATCTGAGCTATTTGTTCGAGCAAATAATATTGAAGAAGTTATTGAACTTGGCGAAGATGATATAGTTTCTGAACCGATTGTGGAAATATCAGAGCCGACTTATGAACAAATAGAAATGCAAGCAGTTGGTATTTCCGATTCAGCGAAACAATATGAAGAGCAGTATTTGAATGGAGTATTGATTCCGATGTGGGAAAAATATGAAAAAGAAACTGATCAAGAAATGAAGAGTCGTTATTACAGTGAGTATTTAAATGTGCAAAAGGGATATATTGAAATAATAGATGAGGACTTGAGTGAAATTGGGGATAGTGATTATTTTGAAATGTCAGCTGCAAAAGGTGAATTATTTAATGTTCGCAAAAAGATAGCTGAATATGGCGTTTCTATGGATAGCACTGTGCCTACCGTACGTGAAGCTGCCTAATAGAGCCTTTGGTTATTTAAAAGCGGGTTTCCTGAATGATACAGGAAACCCGCTTTTATTGTGTTTCTTTTTTGAGGGTAAAATGTCTACCTATCATCTTTTTCTCGATGCGGTAGGCAAATGCTTCACATGGCGTTATTTCAGAGGGAAATGCTAAACGGATAGCGCCTTCTTTTTTGGCGAGTAAAATTGCATCCGAAAATGCAATTTTTGACTGCTTGTTTAATCTTTCAAGGCATGCTGACAGATTGAACAGTTCGCCATTGATTTCGACCGAGGTGAACTTGATGAGTTTTGCTACATCAGCTCCAGGTCTTACTCTTAAAGTGACGTGAGTGGGATCTCGCTCAATGATGCCACATATTATGGCGCCTATAGTGTTTGAGAAAATCATGTGGAACCTCCGATTTCAATGAGCTGCTGTTTTTAGCTAACATTGATTTATAGCAGGACTTTAATGTTTTGTCAATAGTTGAAAGTCTGGCATATCTGCAGTGCATAAGTGCACCTTTATTGATTTTTTAGATGGGTGTATAATATAAATATGCTTATGAAAATAATAGAAATAAAAACTGAAACAAGTTATATTTAAGTGATTTTGAAATCTCCAGAAATGGCGATTTTTTTGTACAAAAAATTGCCCTTTAAAAATCAGGCAACATAGCTCTCGGGCTTAAACCCGAGAAAAGGAGGGAACATGTCCGCATCATCGCAAGATACGCAAACCAAGTTTGTTCTTTGCAATGGCTGTGGCACCCTGAAGAGTTGTAGTTTTCAGGGAATTGAGCGCAGTTGCCATACTGCGTGTACCGTTTCGAAACGTTCAAACTGTCTCGACGAGATGAATAGCTTAAACAAGGTGGAGCATGGCAATTGTCCCACCTGCAATACTAGGGGGTATGTTGTCGGTAAAATACCTTCGCTTCGCTCGTAAGCGCTAGTAGTTTTTTATGCAGAAAGAGGCCAATGCGAAATCGCATTGGCCTTAATTATTTCAGACCATGCGTAATACATGGCTCAAATCAATTAGAAGTAGTAACACGCATATCTTTTTTTTGCTATCATGCTTCCTTTTTCGAGCACGCTTTTGGATAAAATGCTCACTATCCAAAAGCTCAGAGATACTCTCGTATCAATTGGCCGAAAAAGAAAACAGGATAACAAGAAAAAGTTTTCAAAGTCGCATGTTTGTATAATTTTAGAATAATTTATCTCGTATAATCCATTATTTTTCTATAAATTTTTCAACCTCGCTTTCAATATCTTTATAGTTTTCCAGCCAGACTATTTTTTTATTACGTTTAAACCACGTCATTTGACGCTTGGCATAGTGGATGATATCGAAATATAATTTTTCATTCATTTCTTCTTTTGAAATTTTTCCTTGCAGGAATCTGGCGAGCCAGCGATATTCCAAACCGAAACTTTCAAGCTTTTCCCACGAAATTCCATTTTCGTTGAGACTTTTCACTTCTTCAATCATGCCTTCATCAAATCTTGATTCAAGGCGATTTTTTATCCTCTCATGCAATTTTTCTTTTTCAATTGAAATTCCAATCTGTAGGAAGTCATATTTTGATGACTGATTACTGATTACTGATGACTGGTTTGGCACCTTACCGATTGCCTGACATATTTCAAGCGCCCTTATTAATCTGTATTTATTTTGAAAATCAATCGTCTCTGCTCTCTCCGGGTCGAGTTTTTTTAACTTCTCAAAAAGTTCTTCAGGCGTTTTTAACTCAAGTTCTTGGCGCAGTTTCTCATTTGGCGGAACTTCCGGAAGGTTCATGTCTTCGGTAATTGCTTGGATCCAAAAACCTGTCCCGCCGCAGATAATAGGCAACTTTCCTCTGGACAAGATATCTTCGATTGCTAGATTAGCTTGAGTTTTGAAATGTGAAATATTGAAATCTTCATTCGGCTCAGCCACGTCAATCAAATGATGAATTATGCCTTCGGATAAAAAAACATTATCGTTGTCAGTGACTAGTGACGAGTTACCAGTGACAATATCCCGCATCACCTTACCAGTTCCTATATTCATGCCGCGATACACCTGGCGACTGTCAGCCGAGATGATTTCACCATTGTATTTTTGAGCAATCTTAATAGCCGCATCCGATTTGCCGGAAGCGGTTGGGCCCAATATTACTATGATTTTAGGCTTGACAATTTCCATATTTAGGAGTATACTATTAAACAGCATAAATATGCAATCATTACCTTGAAATATTAATTGAATCAACGCATATTAATTAATATAGCATAAAAATGCTTGTTTTAATAGAGTCCAATTCTTTCCAATAATAGGAGTAAAAAAACAGGAGGTGTTATATGGATACAGGTATCTTGGTAGTAGATGACGACGAACTTGCCAGAATAATGATGCGTGATTTTTTGGAATCAGTAGGGCAAAACGTGTTTTTGGCTGAAGATGAACTGAGCGCATTAGATGCTTTGCATCAAAAAGGGGAATTAATCCGTTTAGTTGTCACGGATTATAGCATGCCGAGAAAAGGTGACGGTGTCAGATTATTTCATTGTATAAAAATGATAAGACCCGAACTTCCAGTTGTGCTCCTAAGTGGTCAAGAATTTGACCATGATCATGAAATTCACCAAGTGGGCTTTAACGGTATTGAAGTTAAAAGTTCACGCAGGGATTCCTTGATGAAATTTATCATGAAATACATGGCTTAACCTTCCTGAATGTCCCGGGGCAGTTCTCTGAACTGCCCTATTTTTTTATTTCAAAATGCCCTCCAGGTTCCAAATATTAGCTTTTATGATTTCAACTTTGGCAAAACTTCCAACCAATCCAACTTTTAAAGCAGGAATTTTTACATTCTTCATAGTTCTAGTCTTCCCAAAATAAAAACTATCTTTTTCTTTTTCAATTATTACTTCCAATTTCTTGCCGACATATTTTTTATTATTCGCCAGTGTAGTTTTTTTAAGTATGTCGTTTAATACATTTTCGCGCCTTTCTTTTTCTTGGTGGCTAACATTATCCTTCATGTCCCATGCTTTGGTGCCTGGTCGGGGAGAGAATTGTCCAAAAAATACCATATCGAATTTTGATTTTTGCATCATTTTCTCGCTATCAGAAAATTGCACTTTGCTTTCTCCTGGAAAGCCAACGATGATGTCGGATGAGATTGAAAAAAGAATTCCAGGTTTATTTTTTTTGAACTCACGTCTAATTTTTCCAATCAACTTTGAATAATGCTCGTTTGTGTAATGCCTATTCATTCTTCTTAAGACATCATTGTTTCCGGCTTGCAGTGGGAGATGGATCCATTCGCAAACTTTTTTGCATTTTGACATTGTTTCAATGAGTTCGTCGCTCATGTCTTTTGGATGAGATGAAACAAAAGAAATCCAAAACTTTCCAGGAATTTTATCTATTTTTTTTAAAAGTGTTGCGAAATCGACGCCCGCACCCTCTCCTGTTAGGAGTACCTGACATCCTCTCCCAGGGGGTGAGGAAGATAATGAAGAAGGACTTTTATAGGAATTCACATTTTGGCCAAGCAACGTGATGCTTTTGTAACCCTTTGAAATTAAGTCTTTTATTTCTGAAATTATTTCATCGGCTGGCCGCGAAACTTCGCGTCCTCTGGCATAGGGAACCACGCAGTATGAGCAGAAATTATTGCAGCCAGTCATAATGGGAACATTCGCTTGAAATTTAGTGGTGTGTTTAGGATTTATGGATAGATAGCCTATATTTTCCTTGCTTAATGTTGGTGAATTATGAATCATGAGTTTTGAATCATGATCTTGAATTGAATTTTTCTTGATTCTTGAATCATGACTTGCCTGCCGGTAGGCAAGGTTCATGATTCTGAAATCATTATGAAAGTTCTTGATTTCAGTAAAAAGATCTACGGATTTTTTCATGCGCTTTTGCACGTCGGGGCGGTTAGCTAAACAGCCGGTCATGATTATTTTTACTCCCTCATTTTTTTCTTTGCGCAGATTATTAATCATGCTGTAAGCGCGGTTTTCTGCGGTTTGTTTTATTCCGCAGGTATTGAAAATTGCTAAATCTGCATCACTGATTTTTTCAGCCAAAGAAAATCCTTGCTCTTCTAAAAAAGCAGCAATTCTTTCGCTGTCTGATGTATTCATCTGGCAACCGAATGTTTTGATATGATATTTCATAATTATGTAAAAAGTGTAATTTGTAAAAGCCACCGAAGTGGCTTTTAGTGAAGACAGAATGTTTTCTCCTTCTTGAAGTTATAACATTTTTAACCATTGGGATAACCTTCTTTCTTCTATTGCTTGAAGCAGTGTTTGTGTTAGCATGCTACGAGCGCTAACGGGCCGGTTTACCTTTGGGGTGATCGCCGTCGGAGTTTTCGAGGAAGTGCTTTTTGCTGAGGGCATTTTTTTTCTTACAAAAGCCCGGGCTCTATTAGAATCACCTGGAAAATATTTTTTTCCTGTTGCGATAATAATAGTATCACATCCTTCGCAATCCCTTATTGTGTGGGTTCCCATGTCCACCTCCAATTATTGTGGTGTTGGTTGAGATATAAAGAGCTAAATCTTATCCTTAACTTCTTTTACCACTTTTTGAACAAACTCGTCAATTGAAATTGTCTGTTGCTCCCTGATTCCTCGAGTTCTCACGGCTACGGTTTTTTCTGCCACTTCTTTTTCTCCAACTACGAGGATATACGGAGTCTTCATTTTTTCTGCCTCGGAAATTCTTTTACCAAGAGATTCAGCCTTATCTGAAAGTTCAACGCGGATATCATTCTCAATTAGCTTACTTGTAACTTCATTAGCGTAATCAATAAATTTTTCTGAGATAGGCAAAACTGCAACCTGCACAGGTGACAGCCAGAGTGGGAAAGCGCCTGCGAAATGCTCAATCAAAAGCATCATGAATCTTTCGTATGAACCAAGGATTGCACGATGAACCATTACGGGTGAGGATTTTCCTCCTTCGTTATTGGTGTATTCCAAATCAAATCTTTTCGGAGTTGCAAAATCAAGTTGAACTGTAGGAATTTGAATTTCTTTTCCAAGAGAATCTCTAAACATGAAGTCCAACTTTGGACCATATAAAGCAGCTTCGCCTTCATGTTTCACTGCTTTCAAATCCATTTCATCTGAAATTTCTTGCAGCATTTTTTCGCATAAATCCCAGTCGGAAGATTCGCCGATATATTTTTCAGGATGAGCATAATCTCTCACTGACAATGAAACACTATGATTTTCCCACATGCCAAGAGAAATATAGAAATTTTTGATAATTTCTACCATGTTTTTCACTTCTTGTTTCACTTGGTCAACTGTGCAAAAAGAATGTCCATCTTCCACAGTAATTGCAATCACACGCTGAAGACCACCGATTTCACCTGGTTTTTCATCTCGGTATTGTTTTTCTGATTCCATGTAACGAATGGGCAAATCGCGATAGCTGCGAGCTTTGGAAGCGAAAATTTGAGTCTGATGAGGACACTGCACAGGTTTCATGACGTAATTCTGTTTATAATGGGATGTAACTTGAAAAAGTTCTTCTCCGAATTTTTGAGCATGTCCAGATTTTTCATAAAGATCAATTTTTGCAAGATGTGGAGTAGAAACTTTTTGGAATCCATAGGTTCTGCAAACTTTCTCGATATGTTTTTGCAATTCATCTTTGATGATTGTTCCTTTCGGGGTGAAAAGGGGAAGACCTGGTCCAACTAAATCGGAAAAGCAAAAAAGGTCCAACTCCTTGCCTAATTTTCTGTGGTCACGTTTTTCAGCTTCGGCAACCATGTTGAAATAGTTTTTGAGAC